>Ga0172375_10000133_pt1 | contig 112847 bp, 138 predicted proteins | sample LakKiv1m_FD_114537 | JGI IMG/M metagenome (GOLD analysis project Ga0172375, IMG submission 114537) | Freshwater microbial communities from Kabuno Bay, South-Kivu, Congo - kab_092012_11.1m | ecosystem: Environmental > Aquatic > Freshwater > Lake | place: Democratic Republic of the Congo...
AGCGCGCCCGAGGCGCAATCAGAGCGTACGATTCAGTTCAGAGCCACCACGCGCTCCGCGCGTGCCACATTAGTCGGGATTCTGTTCAAAATGAGTTCTGACTTTTTCAAACAAACACCACCACAAAATACTGTTAGGTATTTTTTTTGTTTATTAAAAAGGAACCGTTATAATTAGAATATGATTCGCGCATTCATACGAAAAATACGGGAAAGGAGATTTTCATATGAGCCATTGGTACGAGTTGAGTTGGATGGTGAGCAATTAATCAAAAACTTTCGAGTATTTGACGAAATGCGCCCAGGAGTGCGCGTTGCTCCGGTATTAAAGAGTAATGCGTATGGACACGGGCTTTTGCTTATCGGTAAAAAACTGGATAAGGAAAGGCCGCCGTTTCTTGTTGTTGATTCGTATCATGAAGCAATCATGTTAAAAAATGAAAGAGTCCGCTCCGATATATTAGTGCTGGGGTATACATTTCCTCAGAATATATTAAATGCACAAAGAAATGATGTGATATTTGGGATAACCACCATAGATCAAATTGAAGAACTCGCAAAATTATTAAAGCAAAAAAAACGGTTTCATCTGAAGATTGATACCGGAATGCATCGGCAGGGGATTTTGGAAAATGAAATTTCTCATGCGGTACAGCTCATAAAGAAAAGTCCTTATATCGTGCTTGATGGGATATGTTCTCATTTTGCGGATGCAGATACAAAAGATTCTGAGATTACAAAGAAACAGATAGAAAGATGGAATAGTATTGTTGAATTAATGAAAAAGGAATTTCCGAGTTTGAGATATATACACACGGAGGCAACCGCGGGGACTCAGTATGGAAAACTCGTTCATGCAAATGTAGTGCGTGTAGGACTTGGAATATATGGAATTGATTCCGCAAAAAGAAAAGATCTACCGATAAAACCGGTGCTTCGGATGGAATCCGTCATCGCAGGGATAAAAAAAATCAAAGAGGGGGATTATGTTGGATATAATGCGACATTTTCTGCAGATCAAGAAATGACCATTGCGGTTGTCCCAGTGGGATATTTTGAGGGTATTGATCGGAGACTTTCAAACAAGGGATTTTTCAAAATGAAAGGAGAATATTGCGCTGTGGTAGGGCGGGTGAGTATGAATATGACTAGTATTGATATATCGTCCGTAAAAGATGCAAAAGAAGGAGATTGTATTGAGGTGATAAGCGATAACCCGAGTGACAAGAATTCGGTGGAATCGATAGCTGAAGTTTGCGGGACAATTTCTTATGAGATATTGGTCGGGATTCCGGAAAAAATTCGCCGGGTGTGGAAGTAAAAACCCCGCTTTAAAAAGTGGGATTTTTATTAGCCTAATATCTCAATTTTTGCGCCGAGTTTTTTAAGGCGCGTGGTGAGATCTTCATATCCGCGGTTGATTGAATAGACATTTCTTAGAATCGAAGTGCCGTGGGCGGCAAGCATCGCAATGAGAATAATTGCCGCAGGGCGAAGTGCAGGAGGACATACGATTTCTGTGGGTTTGAATTTTGCGGATCCGTTGATATACACACGATGTGGATCGGCGAGCACCATATCAGCACCAAGTTTTGTAAGTTCCATATAATAAATTGCCCGGTTTTCATACACCCAATCGTGAACGAGTGTTTGTCCCTTGGCGATTGCCGCGATAGGTACAAAAAAGGGAAGGTTGTCGATATTGAGTCCGGGAAAAGGACGCGCTTCCAATTTTTCTTCAAGTGCATGGAGGCGCGAAGGAAGTGTCTTTATATCTACAAGCTTTGTATATCCATTTTTTGAAATATATCTTTTAAGAATTTTATATTTAAATCCCATTTTTTCTAATTTCAAAAGTTCGAGCTCAAGAAAATCAATTGGACATGCTTCGATGACAATTGTTGAGTTTGTAGTTGCAGCAATTGAAAGAAAGAGCATTGATTCGATCGGATCTTCTCCTGGTATAAATGTAAGTTCAATATTAATATCGGATTTTCCGAATATGGTGAGTGTTGTGGTTCCAATTCCTTCAATGCGGATTCCGAGCTTTGTGAGAAAATGACATAAATCTTGCACCATATAGTTTGCAGAAGCAAATTTTATAACTGTCTTTCCTTCAATGCGAGCAGCCGCCATGAGTGCATTTTCTGTTACTGTGTCCCCGGATTCATATAATACAATCTCTTTGTTTTTTTTGAGTGTATGCACGGTGATATCATATGCCGATTCGAGTGTTTTTATTTTTACCCCAAGCGATTCAACTGCAAAAAAATGGGGACGGACGGTTCTTGAACCCAATTTACATCCTCCCGCTTGTGGTAATTGGAAATGCTGGAATTCATGAACAAGTGGCCCAAGAAGCATGATGATACTTCTTGTTTTTATTGCTGCCTCGATGTTTAGGGCGTTAAAAGGAATTTTTGCGGGGCGCTCTATGGTCAAGGAATTTTCTTCCCATGTTGTTTTTATTCCAATACTTTTTAGTACCTCGAGGATTCTGTTTACCTCTTCAATGTGGGGCATATATTTGAATGTCGTTTTTCCTTTATTCAAAAGTGATGCACATAAAAGAGACACAGCCGAGTTCTTCGCTGTGTTAGTGCTGATTGTTCCAGAAAGGGGAATGCCTCCTTCGATCTGGAAATTCATTATTTTTTTTGAGTTAGAAGGGTTTTGTGTCATATTCACAACACCCTTATTATACTCTTACCCCTCGTTTATTACTACAATTTCCGAGTACGTGATTCCAAAGTTAAGTGCATCTTTTTTTGTTGGCATCCAGATATCAACAAAGTTTACTTTTCGTTCATGCATGCGGTCTTCAACAACAAATATTTTCTTTCCGAAGAGTTTTGGGATCATTATTTTCGTTCCAAATGGAAGTAAGTTAGTAGCAATAATGCCGTCTCTTACCTTCGTCATTGAGGCAGTGATAAACGGGGTGTCGTCCGTTTCTTCGGGGGTGCTTGAATATGCCGTGATCCACACCTTTTTTGTTTGAGTGCGAATTTCTTCTGTTGCGGCGTGTGCAACCGAGATGGCTCCGTTTTTGAGCTCGAGGCCCTTATCAGGAGTTACTGCCTGAGTCGCGGTACCGAGAAATGACAATATTCCCAAAAAACTGATAGCTATTAATCGTTTTCCCATAAAAAATGCCCTCTTTCGAGGATATGCTCATATTAGCACATTCCTTTGGAATTGCAAGTATCCGGCAATCTTCCATAGATTTTGTCAATATTTATAAAACATTTCCAAAAGTGGAAGATTTATAAGTTCTGTGCTATAATAGAACCATGTTAAGGAGAGCTAGTATTTATGCTAGTTTTTTGTTACTTTTAGGACTTTTTAATCCTATCGCTTCATTTGGCGCGGCCAGGTGGACGGCAAGTGGGGTTGATTTAGATGTGGAAAACGTGGGAATGCTTCCTACAAGTCCTTTCTACTTTCTTAAAGAGTTGCGGAGGGATTTTATGAGGATGTTTACAAAAGATCCGGTCGCCGAGGCATTTTTAGAGCTCCAAATAGTGAATGAAACAGCTGCTGAACTAAAAAAAGTACAGGAATTTAAATCAAACGATGTTTCTGCAATTACAAAATCAATTGAGAAGTATAAGGCGGCCCAAAAGCGACTTGCGGCAAAACTTGATGAAATAAAAAAACTTCCCAAAGGAAGGGCGTCGAGTAAACTTGTTGAAGAATTGGCGACAAAAGCAGTGGTTCATGAGAGATTTTTGAGCTCACTTGAAGATGAATATGTGAACCAAGAAGAGTTAAAAAGTCTTACGGAAAGCGCAAAGCAAGAGTTGGGAAAGACCACAAAATCAATTTCAAAGACAGTTCCCTCGGATGAGCTCGTGCGCGCAGTTCGAAGAACACTTACCTCCACCACAACTCCAGTGGCATCAGATGACATAAAGAAACAGGAAATTATAGAAAGTATTGTGAGTAACCTCGAAGAAGGGGCTCCAGAAAGCACAAAAGAAAAATTCATAGAACTGAGAAACGAACTTATATCAACTTCTACTACAACCTCGACTGACATCATTGCAACTTCTACTCCGACAGTAGGAACTTCAACAGTTGTCACTACGAGTACAGAAAAAGTTCAATTACCATTTTCCTTATAAAAACGTCGTATATATTAATACACAAAGATATGAAACCGGGAGATCCAATTTCTCAATTTGCAGAAGCAAATCCAACTCTTTTCTTTATTATTATCATCATTCTTACCGCATGGACTCTTTATTGGAAGGGAATGGCGCTTTGGAAGGCATCAAAACTTGATAAACAGGGTTGGTTCATTGCGCTTCTCGTTATCAATACGGTAGGTATTCTAGAAATCCTCTATATCTACATATTTAGCAGGAAACACGAAGAGCAAAAACAGATTACAGTGTAATATCATTTAGATAATAAAATCCCCACTCATTTTTGTCATGGTGGGGTTTTGCTTTTTATGCATTCTTTGAGTACTGTGGAAGTATTATGTTTACGATAGTCTCAAAAAATAAACCGGCAGGAGATCAACCCGAGGCAATCAAAAAACTTGTGGAAGGGATACAAAAAGGATATTTGCACCAGACGCTTCTTGGGGTAACTGGATCGGGAAAAACGTTTACAGTTGCAAACGTGATAGAAAAAATTGGAAAGCCGACGCTTGTTATTGCGCACAATAAAACCCTTGCCGCACAACTTACGAATGAGTTACGGGAACTGTTTCCGCACAACTCAGTGAACTATTTCGTTTCGTATTATGATTATTATCAGCCGGAGGCGTATATCCCTTCATCTGACACATACATTGGAAAGGAGGCAATGATCAACGATGAGATCGACAAACTTCGCCACGCCGCGACGACAGCACTTTTGACGCGCAAAGATGTTATTGTTGTTGCATCAGTATCGTGTATTTACGGATTAGGAGCTCCCGAAACATATGCTGAAAATATTTTTCATTTGAAAGTGGGAAGTTCGCTTGATCGGAACACATTCGTTCGAAAACTTATTGAACTTCAATATGCGCGCACAAATTCCGATTTAAAACGCGGGACGTTTCGTCTTCGCGGGGATCAATGGGAAATTATGCCTCCCGACAGAGAACTCATTTATCTTTTTGAGGTGAAAGAGGGAGATATTGTTTCTATTTTTGAAATAACTCCAGCTGAGGGATTTAGAAAAGAAAAGACGCCCTCATTACAGGAGGTATATATTGCTCCCGCAAAGCATTTTATTACTCCCGTAAGTGATCGGGCACGGGCAATGAAAGCGATTCAAGAAGAATTGAAAGAGCAATTGAAAAAATTTGAAAAAGAAGGAAAACTTCTTGAAGCGGAACGACTTGAGCGGAGGACAAAATTTGATCTCTCAATGATGCGCGAGATTGGGTATTGCAATGGAATTGAGAATTATTCTCAACACCTTTCGGGCCGTCCAGAAGGAGAACCACCTGATACGCTATTGAATTATTTTCCCAAAGACTTTCTTACTATCATTGATGAATCGCATGTGACAATACCCCAGATACGGGGAATGTATGCGGGAGATGTATCGCGCAAAAAAACACTTGTTGAATATGGATTCCGCCTTCCTTCGGCGGTTGATAATCGGCCCCTTACATTTAAAGAGTTCGAACAAAGGATAGGACAGATTATTTTTACCTCAGCGACTCCGAACGTCTATGAGAAAGAAAAGAGCAAACAAACAGTTGAGCAAATTATCAGACCGACAGGACTCGTTGATCCAAAAATCACAATTCGTCCGGTGAAAGGGCAGATAGATGACCTTATTCCACGGATTGAAGAACGTGTAAAAGATAAAGAACGTGTATTGGTGACTACACTTACGAAACGCATGGCCGAAGATTTGAGTGCATACCTTGAAGAAAGAAAAATAAAAGTAACTTATCTGCATAGTGATGTAAAAACACTCGATCGCATAAAAATTCTTACCAATTTGCGAAAAGGAAATTTTGATGTATTAGTTGGCGTAAATTTATTACGAGAAGGACTTGATCTCCCCGAGGTATCACTTGTTGCAATTCTTGATGCGGATAAGGAGGGGTTTCTTCGAAGTGAAACATCACTCGTGCAAACAATTGGACGCGCAGCGCGAAACGTACGCGGGGAAGTGGTGATGTATGCGGATGTGATTACCGGATCAATTGAACGGGCAATAAGAGAAACGGATCGGAGAAGAAAGATACAACTCGCATACAATAAGAAATACCACATCACTCCTAAAACCATTATTAAAGAAATAAAGGATATCTTACCTGCGGAAGAAATTTTGAAATTGGAAATAATGCCAATTCCAAAATCAAAGAAAGGATTTGAACTGATGATAAAAGAAAAAGAACAGGAGATGAGAAAAGCAGCTCAAGAACTTAATTTTGAGCTTGCGGCACTCCTCCGAGATGAACTACATATATTAAAGAAAAAACAATCTGAAAAGCAAAAGAAATAAAGAAACGTCAGCAGTATTTTACAAAATTTCTTTCATAAACAGCAGTTTACAACAAAACGGTACTATGCGGTAGCATAGTACCGGGTGTTTCCATGTGGTACTATGTATGTGGGTAGATTGTGATTTGCATTATGAAGAAAAATTTATCTAAAGTAAAAAATATTTCTCTGATATTACCATCTTTAAATGAATATGCCTCCCGAAAGGAGTGGGAATCTGAGTGTTGGAAACTTGTAACAAAAAATGAACCATCGTTGCGGTTATTTGTCACTCCGTACGAACGTCGAAATATAATTGTGCGTATTGCAGTGTTTCAAAGGGTTTGTTCTGGGATAAGTTACAAGGAAATCGGAAAAGAATTATGGGCTTCCCCACAGACGATTAGTGGAATTGTAAAATTAATAGATGAAGAGGAATATCAGAGTTACTTTAAGCGGAATAAGAACAAACCAAAGAAAAAGAACAACACTTCATTTTTCGTTTCTCGCGAACGATCAAGAAAGCGACGAGTAAGAACAAAATTCGGTACAACATATGTATCTTTTTAGAATCACTATGCTCCCACATAGTAGCTGTTTTTATAATTTGAGGTGGAGGGTTGCCGGTAAAAAAGTATAGATATTAAAAAGATCATAAATAATAAAAATAAGAATTGGGTATTTGTGAGATTCTCAAGATATTTAGGGAAAATTGACAAAATCAGTGTTCTATAGTATACTCCAGCTAGCGATAAAAGTATTCAAATTTTTTACTTTTTAATTAATAAACTCATAGAGGAGGTTTCGAATGAAACGATTGTTAATTCTTTTTGCATTTCTTTTTGTTGTAAATTTATTTGCACAAAATTCTGGTGGTGGTTTTGCGTATGTCGGAGGTGATAATCTTGTATCGGCAAGTGTTACCACTACAGATTTTGGGGGCGTTACAGTAACGAGATTTAATCTTGTACAAAGTTCTCCAATAGTAATAAATCCTGCTGGACGTTGGGACATACCACTTTCTTCTTCTGTTGGCGTTTCTAAGATACTTATTGATGGAACAAGTCCAATGGGTGGGAGAGTAGTAAAAATTGCGGTTGCAACAAACAATGCGCAAGCCGTGAGTACACAGCGAATTTCAACTTCACCTGGGTCGGCCATAGGAACATTGACGTTTTCTATGAATCCCTCCACGGTTGTTGTAAATTCACTAAGTTTGTATGTCGCGTATGAACCATCGCAACAGAATCCAAACGCAACTGAAAATACTTTTCTTTTGAAGAGTGTAACCTTTCAAGATGCGAGTGGAAATAACATTGTGGTCTATACATCACCGGGGAATGGGGTGGTAATACCCTCTGTGCCGACATTAGGTGCTCCCGCTGATGGTACAACAATAACACTTCCTTATACATTTAATTGGAATGCTGTATTGGGGGCAACCTCGTATACATTTCAATTAGATACCGACCAAAATTTTAGTGCTCCGATTACAATTGATCAAACAGTGACAACAGCAAGTTACACTGTTTTGAATCTTCCTGTCGGAACTTACTATTGGCATGTTAAAGCAAATAACAGTGCGGGAAGTTCGGCATATACAACTACGCGTTCTGTAATTGTTAATACTGGTATCACTATTCCTATAGCACCGACTTTGATATCACCAGCAAATGGTGCAGCTAACCAAGCAACAGCGGTTCAGCTAGATTGGAGCGATGTAACTGGTGCCACGAGTTATCGTGTCCAGTTTACCCTCGCGAATGGAACAGTGGTTGCAGATCAATCAAACTTATCGGTGTCAACTTTTCAAGTTTCTGGTCTCCAAAACAATATTGTTTACTACTGGAGAGCAAATGCAACAAATGCCACAGGAACCAGCGATTGGTCACAAACGTGGTCATTCACTACATTGGCAGGAGTTGTTATCCCTGCAATACCAACTTTAGTGTCACCGGTAAACGGTGCTGCTAACCAGGCAGTATCATTATTACTGGATTGGAATGATGTTGTAGGTGCCACAAGTTATCGCGCAAGACTTATGCTTGCAAATGGTACTATTGTGAGTGATCAATCAAACCTTGCTGTTTCACAAATGCAGGTTTCAGGATTACAAAACAATGTGATTTATTATTGGCAGGTTAATGCAACAAATGCCACAGGAACCAGCGATTGGTCACAAACGTGGGATTTTGTCACAACAACTGGTATAACGATTCCAGCGGTGCCAACGCTTATATCGCCAATAAATAACAGTACCGGTGCCCAACTCAATCAGATGTTAAATTGGGCATCAGTGTCAGGAGCGGTATCATATGATGTCCAGGTTTCCATATCGAGTGACTTTTTAAGTAGTGTATTTTCACAGAATACATCAAGCACAAGTATTGCCGCACAGAACTTGCAGTACGCGAAGACATATTATTGGAGAGTGTGTGCAAGAAACTCAGCGGGAGCAGGTAGTTGGTCACAGACATGGAATTTTATGACATATGCGCTTACTGGTATAGACAACGAAGGAAATGTTCCAATCAGATTTGATTTATTACAGAACTATCCGAATCCATTCAATCCAACAACAGTGATAAGTTATCGATTACCGGTAGCAAGTAATATAAAAATAGTTGTCTATGATATTCTTGGTAAGGAAGTAGCTTTACTTGTTGATTCGGAAAAGGCGGCAGGAAAATATCAGGTATCTTTTAACGCTTCAAATCTATCCGCAGGATTGTATTTTTACACAATCCAGGCGGGAGAATTTAAAAGCACCAAAAAGATGATATTGATGAAATAAATTATAAAAAAACCCAGAATACTCTGGGTTTTTTTCCTTTTTTGGCGGGCAATAATATGTCTTGACTTATTTTTATTTATATGCTAACATAAGAAAGTTGATGTGAAATATGAAAAATAAAATATTTTCAAAATTTATTGCGATTGTAGTTATTATTGCGTGTATCGGAATTTTTAGTCTCGTAAAAGCAGAGACGCCTCTGGCCCCGACTAGTTTTACGGGGAGCATTACGGGGACAACCGCATCACTCTCTTGGATAACACCGTCAGGTTCTCTCGCGCTCACGGATTTTGAGTTACGGTATAGTACACAATCTCTCTCTACGCAGAATTTTAACATTGCAAGCCAAATTGCGAATGTGCCAGCTCCATTACCAGGACAATCCCAAATGTTTCAAGTGGATGGACTTTCCGCAAACACGACATATTATTTCGGTATTCGTGTATATAATGCAATGAGTCAGCCATCTGATATTGTATTTGTAACAGTCACACCGGGGGGAAATAATAATGGTAGTGGAAATGGATGTGTGAGCCCATTTTCTGTGATGAATTTTTCTGCTGTTCCTGCGTCATCAAATGCAATTAGTCTTTCATGGAACACACAACTTCAAACCCCACTTACAGATTTTGATGTTCGAAGATCAACAACTCAAATCTCAGAGCCAAATTTTAACATTGCAAGCCAAATTGCGAATGTGCCAGCTCCATTACCAGGACAATCCCAAATGTTTCAAGTGGATGGACTTTCCGCAAACACGACATATTATTTTGCAATTAAAGTGTATAACGCATGTGGATTGGCATCTCCATTTGTAACTACTTCAGCAACCACAAACTCCGGAGGTGGAGGTGGAGGGGGCGGAGGAGGTGGCGGTGGTTCTGGTGGTGGTCCTATCACCCCTGTTTCTGGACTAAAAATTCTTATTAATAATGATGCTGAAAAAACTGAAGTGCGTGAAGTAAATCTTACACTTACTGCGGTGAGTGCATCACAGATGAAAATTTCGAATAATGCGGACCTTTCGGGTGCATCGTGGGAGGCCTATACCGATAAAAAATCTTGGATTCTTTCTGAAGGGTATGGAAAGAAAACGGTATATGCAAAATATAAGAATTCGAACAATGAGGAAAGTATAATCGTATCCGATGATATTCAATATGGAACCGTTCCGGCACCGATTCCCACACCAACTCCTCCTCCGACGCCGATTCCCACTCCGATTCCGGTTCCACAACCGCCTCGTGGTGAAGTATTAGGTGCGCGAACATTGGATTTTAATGCGCTTATGGTGAATTGGGGAACTTCACAAAAAAACAGTTCTTCCGATCTTAATAAGGATGGAGTAGTGGATAATCGTGATGTCTATGAACTTATGAAAAATTGGATTGAAATGAGAGTGGATAAAAATTTTGAAGTGCAATCGGGAACAATTGTTTCGTTTGCCCCAACAAAACTTATGGTAGTGGAGGGACAGGAATTTTATGCGATTGTAAACGTTATTCCAGGTGCAAATGAAAAAACATATACTGCCCAAGTAAAATTACAGTATCCAAAAGATCTTTTGGAATTTAAATCAGTGACCTATTGGGATAACTGGGTGCCGGTGATTCGTCCCGACTATGATGTTCATGATGCAGAAAAAGGAGTTATCGTAAAAACTGCCGGATATCCGGAAGGATTTACGGAACAGAAAGTGTTTGGAGTATTTCGATTTGTTGCAAAGAAATCGGGAGCTGGATCAATCTCGTTTGGGGATAGCGCATATGTGCTCGACCAAGGGAATTATAATAAGCTTGCGGGAGTGCAGATTCCGAGCGTGCTTGGATTCTCGACGCTTGATAGTGGATCTTCAAATGTGAAATTACTTGCGAGTATTCTTTCATTAGGTGAAGGAACGAATGGAGTTACATTTTTTGTTATCTTTCTTTTCTTTCTTATTCTTTATGCGTTGTATCTTTGGTATACATCAAGAGGGAGAGAAGAAGACGAAGAATAAAGAGTATTTCTATTGATATTGTGAACATCCCGCCTCCTTCGAAGGGGCGGGATTTTTTGACATATTATTAATTCTCTTGTATTGTGTATTCAGTTATTTTATCAAACGGAGGTATATATGGATAAATTACATCTTTCAATGTGGAAAACAAAAGAGAATTTCTGGATTTTAACAGTTGACGTTAATCCACCAGAAAAACAAAAAGATAGAGAAATAATGTTTTCAACAGTGGAAAAAATTGGAATAAGCGGTATTGGGGAGACATTTAAAAAAGGAGCGATGGATATAATAAAACTTGCGGCTATGCAAAATGATATTGAGCGAAAAAAAATTATTATAGAAACATCTTCCGGCATTCCATTTCCCAAGGAACTTCAAGAAATAGGGAATATTCTCTTGCATAAATCGGTTTGGTAAATATAAAAACCCACGTAATCATGTGGGTTTTTGACTTTTTATATAAATACACTAAAGTGCTTCTATAACCCCTAATGAACCAAAACGAGGGGAGTTTACGCGTAAATAAATATGAGCGATCTCATACCGTCCGCTTCACGGAGCTATGGGACAAGCAAAATAAAGATTTATTAGATTTATGAACGATAAAATTAAGATAAAGGGTGCGAGAGAACATAATCTTAAAAATGTTAACCTTGAGATCCCAAGAAATAAAATGGTGGTATTTACCGGACTTTCAGGGTCAGGAAAGTCGTCGTTGGCATTTGATACGATATTTGCGGAGGGGCAGAGGCGATATATTGAATCACTTTCTGCGTATGCACGGCAGTTTTTAGGGAGACTTGATAAACCCGACGTTGATGAAATAGAGGGACTTTCTCCCGCGATTTCGATTGATCAAAAAAGTCATTCAGGAAATCCAAGATCAACCGTTGCCACCATTACGGAGATATATGATTATCTTCGCGTCTTGTTCGCACGTGCAGGAACGCCGTTTTGTCCAATTTGTGGAAAAGAAATACGAAAAATGACGAATGAACAAATTGTTGATGTTGCGGCGCAGATTTCTTTGCAAAATGAAAAGAAACGAAATCTTGTCATTTTAGCTCCCGTTGTGCGTGGACGAAAAGGGGAATACTACCAGATGTTATATGATTTTCTGAACGCGGGATTTTCGGAAGTGCGCGTTGATGGAAAATTTTATTCGCTCCGTGATCGCATTGATCTTTCACGATATAAACAACACACAATTGATCTTCTTGTTGATCGAATTCCCGCAGGATTGGATTTTTCGAATAAAGACAATCGTCTCCGTCTTTCTGAGGCAATTGAGTCGGGACTTAAATATGGCAATGACGTGGTGACTATTATCACGGAAAAAGAAGTATCGCTTTCCGCAAAGTTTACGTGTCCCCATGACGGATTTTCATTTCCCGAGATAGAGCCGCGATTATTTTCATTTAATAGTCCGTATGGTGCGTGTCTTGAATGTCACGGACTTGGGGTGGAAAGTTTGTGGTCAGAAAAGATTTGCGAAACATGCGGAGGGAAAAGATTAAAAATAGAAGCGCTCAATGTATTATTGAACGGGAAAAATATCTCTTCGGTGGTGGCAATGCAGATAAAAGATGTGTATGAGTTTTTTGCGGAGGTACAAAAGACAAAAAATGAAAAGCTTTTGGAAGTTGCCGAAGTTCCGCTTCGTGAAATCAAAAACAGATTGAAATTTATGATTGACGTGGGGCTTGAATATCTCACCCTTGAGCGAAAAGCGGGAACACTTTCCGGGGGAGAAGCGCAGCGCATTCGCCTTGCATCTCAAATTGGTTCGCGACTTACTGGGACTCTTTATATTCTCGATGAGCCTACCATTGGGCTTCATCAGAGGGATAATGCAAAACTTATCAAAACGCTTCATGAACTCCGGGATCTTGGCAATTCCGTGATTGTGGTTGAGCACGATGAGGAAACGATTCGGGAATCGGATTATCTCGTGGATATTGGACCGGGTGCTGGAGTGCACGGAGGGAAAATCGTTGCCGAGGGGTCTATTCCGGAAATTTTGAAAGATAAGAAAAATAATTCACTGACACTCAAATATCTTCGTGGTGAGGAATATGTGGAAGTTCCAAAAGAAAGGAGAGGAGTAAAAAAAGATCACACATTCCTAAAAATAAAAGAGGCAAGCGAAAATAATTTACAAAATATCGATATTTCAATTCCGCTTCGTCGTTTTGTGTCGATTACTGGAGTGTCGGGATCTGGAAAGAGCACACTACTATATGATGTACTTTGGAAAACACTTGCAAATAAATTTAATGGCGCGAATTATCACATCGGTGTACATAAAGGAATGTTGGGATTGGAATATATTAATCGCGTTATTAATATTGATCAATCACCAATTGGGAGAACTCCGCGCTCGAACCCCGCGACATATGTAGGAGCATGGACATTTATACGCGATGTATTTACGGCAACCGAAGACGCGCGTGTTCGTGGGTATAAACCGGGGAGATTTAGTTTTAATGTGAAAGGAGGGAGGTGTGAAAATTGTGAAGGACATGGAGTGATTGCAATTGAAATGCATTTTTTGCCGACAGTATATGTTGAGTGTGATGTATGTAAGGGAAAACGTTTTGACCGGGAGACACTCGAAGTGGAGTACAAAGGGAAAAATATTCATGACATATTGGAGATGACGATTGAAGAAGCAACAAAATTTTTCGAAGACATTCCATGGTTATATGATCGACTCAATATTTTAGATGAAGTGGGACTTGGATATTTGAAGCTTGGACAATCTGCAACGACACTTTCGGGGGGAGAGGCCCAGCGCGTAAAACTAGGCGCAGAACTTGGGAAACGAGATACAAGAAAGACAATTTATCTTTTGGATGAGCCAACCACAGGACTTCATTTCGCCGATGTACAGCAATTATTGAATGTCCTCCATCGTTTGGTGGATAAGGGGAATACTGTTGTGGTGATTGAACATAACTTGGATGTGATTAAAACTTCGGATTGGGTGATTGATCTCGGTCCTGAAGGAGGGGATAAGGGAGGAAAAATTATTGCCGAAGGAACTCCCGAGGCGGTTTCTCGAAAAGCGGGAAGTTTTACTGCGGAATATTTGAGAAAAGTTTTGAAATAAATACTTTATTTCACCGTCTCCTATGAAACGATCGTTTTATAGGAGACGGTGAAGAAGGAATGGGTGAAGAAAATTATCTTTTTAATGTTTTTGTATTAATTTTTAATTCGGAGAGGTATATTGTGAAAAATTGACAAACTACAATTTTGTAGGTATAATTGGAAATAGAATATAGATAATAAAAAATACGTGGAGGTAGCAAATGATAATTAAAATACTTGAGGCGCTTATCTCTCTTATATTTTTCTCTAACAAAATTGGATTGTTTCTTGAGAGAAAAAATCCGATTGGATGGTTGATGGGAGCCATTGCCGCAATGATCGCGATTTTCTATTTTCTTTTTTTGAATCTTTTTGTATATGCGATTGGAGAAATAGGACTATTTGTTCTCATGATATACGGCGCAATAATAAAAAAGGAAATTAGGGACGTTGAAAGAGTAATTCAGTTTGTAACGTTTTTAGTTGCACTCGTGCTTACGTTTCTTACGTTTCAGGGGCATTTGACCATTCTCGAGTTTTTCAGTTCAGTTGGAATGCTTATCGCATTCTATCTACTTCACCCAAAAAATAGTATGTGGAAAATGAAATGGGGATGGGCGATGTTAGCAGCAACGCATCTCACGGCCGCGCATATTGGATATGTAAAACATCAGGAGATGTTTGCACATTTCCAGATCGCATCGTCTATTCTTGGAATAGGAGGAGCACTAAAAAACGGAGATTGATATGATACGAAAGATACTCGGATTTGTTTTTGGGATTATTTTTGGAGGATGCCTTTCCGCTGTTGCCCTTGTTTGTGTTTATTTAGGGCAGAATACAGGGGCACCACCTCTTGGATTTTCGCTATGGGTGGCATTGTTGATGTTATTCAGGCCAAGAAAGAGAAAAGAAGGCGAGCCAGATCTTCCTGCCCTTGAAGTTGCGGGGATGAGTTTTTTTGTATCCTTATTAGTTTTTTTCTTAGGGTACAATCTTGTTAGATTTTTAGGATTTTTATAATTATAAAAGAGCTTTTTCGAAATAGAAGAAGCTTTTTTAATTGACATAAATATGGAGAGGATAATAATAAAGACAGTATTTTATTAATTCTATTGGAGGAGTGAATGGAAAAGATGTATGAATTTTGGGCAGATAATTCGAAAGAGGGAAATGAACTTTTCGAAAAATTGAAACAGAAACTTGGTAAGTCAAATATTGCACGTATTTTTACAGGAGCCGAAGATCCTGTATTTAAGAGCCCAGCAGGGACTTATTACACCGGCGCCGGGTATATAAGAAGTGCATTTGAGATTTTTTGATATATAAAAGAGCTTTTCGATTTTGAGAAAGCTCTTTTTTGTTTTATCATTTATATATTATGACAATGCCGAAAAAAGTTGGATTAGCGCTTGGAGGAGGAGCGGCAAAGGGACTCGCGCATATTGGGGTGATTCGCATACTTGAAAAGGCGGGAATTGAAATCAGTTATATCGCCGGAACGAGTATGGGGGCACTAATTGGTGGATGGTATGCTGCAACAAAAGATATTGCATTTTTAGAAAATTTGTTTTTGGGGATAAAGGATAAGGATATATATCCGGCTTCTCACATTCTTTTGAAAAAGAACGGAGAATTGTTTAAAAATAAATTTATTCTTGAGCCGTTAGAGGAACGGTTTCGAAAAATGGATGTTGAGGATTGTAAAATTCCGTTCGCTGCAGTGGCAACTGATGTTGAAAATGGGGGTGAGGTTGTTATACAAGAAGGAAATCTTTATAATGCGATTCAAGCAAGTACTGCACTTCCGATTATTTTTCCCCCCGCAAAAGTTGATGGGCGCCTTCTTATGGACGGAGGATTTGTGAATCCGGTTCCTGCGGATGTGGTGCGAGGCATGGGTGCTGAATTTGTGATTGCAGTTGATGTGTCGAGTAAGTGGTTGAATTTGGAAGAAGAGTCGTTTGGGCCTACAAAAATATATAATATTATTCCACGGGCACTGGAAATAATTGAATATCAACTTGCACGCCGGATATTGCCACAAGCAGATGTGGTGCTTACTCCGCCGGTGTTGGGATATCGAATATTTCAATTTAATGATGCGAAGGAAATTATTAAATGTGGAGAAAATGAGACTCGAAACAAGTTAAGTGAAATTTATAGGGGATGTAATCATACTCCTCCTTCTAAAAAACCATTTGAGCAGTTTATGGATTTTATCTTCTATAGTGATTAATATAGACGCGGATTAGTGTTGATAAGACTCCTGCCTGCCCTACCTATCGGTAGGCAGGCGGATAGGCGGGGATTTACGCGGATTGGAGAAAAAAGCGATAAAATAGGGATGATCACTATGCTATAGCATAGCGGGTTTTCTTATATATATTTATAATTTGGAGAGACTTAGAGATACTTGACATATTTTGTATAGTATGCTATATTTAACCCAGAATTAATTACTAATTAATTATTTTAAAAATATCCCCCGAAGGAGGATCAGATGGAAGAAGTATTAAGAATTTTCGCACAGTTTTCAGTTTCCAACCTTTCTGTTGTTCCGGGCAATGTTCGTTGGATAAAACCCGAAGACGGAAAAAAACTTGTTGGTGATGACAATCCAGTATTGGCGATGGAAAATGTTTCTATAAAAAAACTTTTGGAAACATTGGAAAAAGAAGGATACAAAGTCACTGACTCTTATGCTCAGCGCAGGACATCAGAGAAAGGTATGTTTTACACCGCTATCCGTTTTACTATCGAAAAAAATGGTAAAGAAGATTCAAATTCGAGAAAGGCATTTTTAAGACTCTCGAAAGAGAACTTCTGGAAAGCAAAATGTTATCAAAATGAAGATAACATCACACTTGCATTTTCAGGGAGAATTCCGCTAATTGATGGAAACGGAAACGAAATAAAGGTATGGGATCGGGATGCCAACAAAAATAAAATTGGTTCCGAGCCAAAACCGATTCGTCCATTCGGAAAACTATCAATTGTGGATGGAAGCATTGAACTGAAGGAAGTTTAAGGAAAAAATAAAAAGCCGCTAACAATCAGCGGCTTTTTTGCAAAGGAATATGTAAATTTTCAACTTGTCTTGAGGAGTATGGGTGTGGTGGAGTAAAGTGAATGGGTATGCGGAAATTATACAAAGACATTCCAGAGACTCCCGGTGTATATATTATGAAGAATAAATATGGGGAGATCTTATATATTGGAAAGGCGGTACATCTAAAACGACGAGTTTCGAGTTATTTTACGCGTCCACACGATACTCGTATTCAGAGGATGGTGAGCGAAATTGCGAACATAGAGACAAAAGAAACTGATTCCGCACTTGAGGCACTTATTCTTGAATCGGCGCTCATAAAAAAATATCAGCCACCATTTAACGTACAGGAGAAGGATGATAAGAGTTTTCTTTATGTCGCAATTACTGCCGATGAATTTCCACGAGTACTTTTGATTCGAGGGAAAGACATGCAGCACTCGGAAAAAATATATCACTACACCGCAGGGCCCTTTGTATCCGCTTCAAGTATTCGAGAGGCGCTTCGGATTATGCGGAAAATTTTTCCATGGAATGATCATGTGCCAAGCGAGATAGGAAAAAAGAAGGCGTGTTTTAACTATCAAATACGACTTTGTCCCGGAACGTGTGTAGGGGATATATCAAAAAAAGAATATAAAAAAACAATCAAAAATATTGTTTTATTTTTTCAAGGTAAAAAAGAGAAGATCATAAAAAATCTTGAAAGAGAAATGACTGTCGACAGTAAAAAAATGGAATTTGAAAAAGCTGAAAAGATAAAGCGCCAATTATTTGCGTTACAACATATAAACGACATCGCACTTATTTCTGACAATTCGTTCAAAATTCAAAATTCAAAATTCGAAACTCCCGCAAAGCGGATTGAGGGATATGATATTTCGAATATATCGGGGACAAATTCGGTGGGAGTGATGGTGGTTTTTTCCGCCAAAGGCGGACAAGTCAGGTATGAACCGGAAAAAAATGAATACAGAAAATTTAATATAAAAACAGTTGAAGGACCGGACGACACGGGAATGCTGAGAGAGGTAATTGAACGGAGATTTCATAATAATTGGAGATATCCGGATTTAATTCTCGTTGATGGGGGGACGGGACAAGTGAATGCGGTTGAGGGTGTTTTAAAAAAGATGAATATACATATTCCGGTTATTGGTATGGCAAAGGGAGCGGAGAGAAAGAGAACGGATATTATAGGAAAAAAACCATCGTGGGTGTCACACGAGACACTTGTGCGGGTGAGAGATGAGGCACACCGTTTTGCAGTCACATTTCATAGAAAAGTGAGAAAAAAGCATATGTTTTTGTGATATTGACATTCTAATACATATATGCTATAATCAAGGCAGAAACTTAATTGAGGTATCAAATGAAAAAGCAAATAAGAAGTTATTATCATCTTTTTGAAATGAGACGTGAAAGAAATAGCACATTTATTTCACTATTCATTTTTATTCTTGGAATTTATTCAGTTGCCGTGCTATCTGGTCTCACTTACATCAATGTTCCAAGTCTTCCTAAAAAATTGGAGGATTTAAGAGTGATAATACTTGTATTGTTTTGTATTATTGTTTCTTTTTTTCCGGTTATCATTTTTGATTATCGAAGTAGGTGGCTGGAGGCAAAGAAAAAGGTATTTGAAGAACCCCTTAAATAAGGGTTCTTTTTTTATTTTGGCGTGATAAAATAAGCACATGATAGAAAAAATAAAGAAATTTTTTGATAAATTCGAGGATCGCGTGCGGCACGTGTTGAGTCACGAACCTATTTTATACGCATTTCTCGGGGGCATCGGTATCGTGTTGTTTTGGAAAGGAGTATGGGAAACGGCTGAATATTTTCCGATTCTTGATGGGTTAGGGTCGGTTGTTGCGAGCGTTCTTCTCCTTCTTGTTATCGGTTTGTTTGTTTCTTCATTTATCGGCGATTCGATTCTCATTGCGGGACTTCGATCACAAAAGAAAGTTACCGAAAAAACAGAGGCCGAAGTGGTTATGGAAGAAAGCGGAATTATAAAAATGAATGAAAAAATAAGCAAGATAGAAAAAGATCTCGAGGAAATAAAAAAACTTCTTACACAAAAAGATGGAAACGGAAGAAAGACAAAATAAATCACACACGTGGGTTGTTGTTGTCGCTGTATTTCTTATCGCTATAGGTATTGCGTATTGGTATTTCTTTTTGTCTTCCACGCGGAAATCGATGGATTCCGATATAAATGTGTTTAGTCCAAAATCGGATGAAATAGTGAGGAGTCCTCTCAAAATTTCTGGTGAGGCGAGGGGAACGTGGTTTTTTGAGGGAAGTTTTCCGATCTTACTTAAAGATGAAAATGGGGAAATAGTGAAAGAAGGATTTGCTACCGCACAAAAAGATTGGATGACAGAAGACTTTGTTCCGTTTATCGCGGAATTTGAGTTTAATACCCCAGAAGTTCAGAAAGGAGAGTTGGTTTTTAAAAAAGATAATCCAAGCGGACTCCCCCAGAACGATAAGTCGATTAGTACCCCGATTAATTTTTTACTCGAAAAAACAACCATTCAATTATTTTTTAGCGATATAAACAAGGATCCACAGGGACTCGAATGTGGAAAGACATATCCTGTTTCCCGTGTGGTTCCAAAAGTTTCTGGAATTGCAAAGAAAGCCATTGAAGAATTACTGAAGGGAACGACAACTGATGAAAGTCTGGCAGGTATGAAAACAACTATTCCAAAAGAGACGAAACTCCAGAGCATTTCCATTGAGGGGGGAGTTGTGAGGATTGATTTTAACCTTGCTATTGAAGGTGGCGGATCGTGCAGGGTTACCGCAATACGTTCTCAAATTGCAAACACACTTCATCAATTTCCGTCGGTCTCCGAAGTAGTCATTTCGGTGAATGGGGATTCAACTGAAGCACTCCAGCCGTAACAATGAAAAAAGAACTCCCATATATCGGTGGGCATGTTTCCACCGCTGGTGGAATTTCAAACGCTATTGTAAATGGCGGGGCGATCGGCGCAGCCACAATACAAATATTTGGTTCATCGCCACAAACATGGGTGACCAAATTTCCATCGGAGGAAGAAATAAAAAAGTTTAAAGAAGCAAAAAGGAAAAGTTCAATTGGGTCGGTGTATCTCCATGCGGCGTATCTCGTGAATCTTGCAAGTGCGTCGGACGAAATATACGAGAAATCAATAAAAAATCTTTCTGAACATTTGAAAATTGTCGAACTCATTGAAGCCGAAGGGCTTATTTTCCATCTTGGGTCGAATAAGGGAATTTCAAAGGAAGATGGGTTGAAAAAGGAAATAGCGGGAATAAAGGAAGTGTTGAAGCGTGTTTCCGGGAAGTCGTTGCTTATTATGGAAAATTCTGCGGGGGGAGGGGATAAAATCGGTTCGAATATTGAAGAAATAAGTTTTTTATTTAAGACAGTGCGCTCAAACCGGGTGAAGATGTGTTTTGACACTGCGCACGCATTTGAGGCGGGACTTATCGGGGAGTATACACAGGAGAATGTGAAGAAGCTTTTTGATAATTTGGAAAAAGAAATTGGATTGGAGCATATGGTGGTGCTTCACATAAATGATTCAAAAACCGCACATGAATCGCACCATGATCGGCATGAAAATATCGGGGAGGGATATATTGGAATAAAGGGGTTTCAGATGTTGGCGAAAGAGAAACGACTGTATAATAAGGCGTGGCTTCTTGAAGTCCCTGGGTTTGACGACGAGGGGCCGGATAAGAAAAACATAGAGATACTGAGGTCACTTTTCGAGTAAACATAAAGTCCTTAAAGTTATAAGTTTATAAGGTGAAAATATTTGTTACGGTAAAACCAAATTCAAAACGAGAGGGGGTGGAAAAAGTCGATGAGACACATTTTGTGGTGTGGGCACACGCGCCCGCAAAAAAGGGGAAAGCGAATAAAAGAGTTGAAGAATTACTTGCGGAACACCTTGGTGTTTCAAAAAGTTCTGTGTTTTTAGTTCAAGGACATACATCAAAAGAGAAAGTTTTTGAAATTTTTTAACATATTAGGGTGCTATGCTATAGCATAGCAGGAAAGAGGTGTGCTATGACGCATCATAGTAGCCGAAAAGAGAAAAAAAGAAAGAAAAAAAGAGGAAAAAAGGAAACTATGAAAGTATTGAACAAAACAAAAAAATATTTTCTTCCCTATACAATTGAGGTAGCGGAAACATTTAAGGAAAAATCCGACGGACTGTTGAAATATGAAACGCCCCACGCTATGTATTTTGAAACGCGATGGGGAATCCATACGTGTGGAATGAAATTTCCAATTGATGTCGTGGTGCTTAATGATAAGAGTGTAGTGAAAAAGGTGAAAAGAAATATGGAGTCGGGGAAATTTTTCTTTTGGAATCCGCTGTATAAAAAAATATTGGAGTTGCCTATTGGAAGTGGCATTGAAGATGGGGATATATTGGAAATAGCATAGTAATTTAGGAGATTAAAATTTCGTTTAAAATCGCTTCTTACATTATTCATACGATCGTATGAGTAATGTAAGGTGGTATATTTGTGGTAAATTGACGAAGATTGTATTTGGTAATATTATAATGGCAGTTTCATTTACATTTTTACAATCATTTTTGGAGGAAGTCATGACAAAAAAAGAAAGAACTATCATATGGCGATGGCCCCTAGTTGCATTTATTGTTATTGGAATTATCTACACAATTAACTACGTGTGTGGAGGAAGTTTTTTAGATCCCATGCGCACAGATTCTGCATTGTATATTCTTGGATGGCGCATTAAGTTTTTTTGATTTTTATTTCATTGGACGGCGAATTTAATAGGCGCGCCGATTGTTTATCTCTTAGTCTTACGTTTTTATATTGGTGATAGACTTGTTAAAAAAACAATTTGGGTATGTGTAACTTTTTTTGTTGTGGCAACATTTTGTTTATGGATGCCGTTCGGAAGAAATATTATTCTTTTGATTCCGTTGTTGTTATCAATTTGTAGTGCCTTTTTGGAGTTCATTTTGAATGAAACAGATTTATATTTTGATAACTATTTTCATGATGAGATTCTCCCTCGGCTGATTGTTGGAAGTTCTCTCGCTGTTTCCTTCTTATATCCATTTGGGGTGGTTGTTTTCGTATTTCTTGCAGATATTATTGCATTTTTATTCGGGTTTCTAGTTGGTCTCATCTTTTCATATCTTTATAAGGGATATTTCAAATTTAGGGATTTTGTTTCTCTAAAAGATGTGAAAGATTAATAAAGATAAAATCCCTCACATTGTGAGGGATTTTTAATTTAGTGTTTGGGGAGTCTTCCCTTCAATTTGGATTTTTTTCAATACAAGTTTTTCGCCCATTAATTCTGATTCGAGGAGTTTCATTCGTTTTTTATTTCTGACCGTCCATACTCCCGGCTCGGGATTCAAGGCACATATCTTTTTATGAATCCAAAATGCTTTTTCTCCCTGAAGCGCAGCGTCCAATATTTCAGGAGAGATAAATCCATTTTGGGTTTCAAATTTTTTTGTGAACGTTGCTTCTCCTTCGTCCTGTTCCTTTGGAATAATCTTTCCGTTTATATAATCGGGAATTGTTTTTATTAATAATTCTGCTCCCAATTTTGCCAGTCTCGTTTCAAGCGAAAGATAGGTATCATTCGCCAGTATTATTGTTGTATCTTCCGCAATAATTTTCCCATGATCAACTTTTTCATCTGTAAGAAAGAGGGATACGCCGGTTTCCTCATCGCCATCTAAAATAGCAGTTTGTATTGGGCTTGCCCCGCGATATTTTGGGAGAAGAGATGGATGTATTCCTATTGTACCGAGTTTTGGAGCATTCAAGACTTCTTTTGGAATAATTTTTCCATAGGCGGCAATAACAAAAAAGTCGTAATTAGTGATTGGTAATGTGTAATGGGTAAGGGATTCGGGTTGCGAGATTGTTATATTGTGCTTTTGGGCGAGCAGTTTTGTGGGAGGGGGAGTGATTATTTTTTTTCTTCCGACGGGGCGGTCGGGATTACAAATTACCACAGAGGGAATTAATCCTTGTGCAATAAGTTCTTCCAATATGATTTCAGCAAATCGGGGAGTGCCGAAAAATGCGAATTTATAGTTCATTATTTTGAGGAAGTTCTAATTTGTGCACTTCTTTTGCAATATCGATGAATAAGCCCCCATCAAGGTGACCGACTTCATGTTGAAAAACGCGAGCAAGAAGTCCCCACGCTTTTATCTTCAATTTTTTTCCGTGTTGGTCGTATCCAGTGAGTGTCACTTCATAGTGACGTTCCGTGGGGCCATACATCTCAGGCACACTTAGACATCCTTCTTCAACTGTTTCCATTTCTTTTGATTTCTTTATAATTTCTGGATTAAAGATCGCATAAAACTTCTGATGTCCCTGTCCATCGGGAACTTGAGCAACAAAAAAACGTTCCGGGATTCCGATTTGATTTGCGGAAAGTCCCACGCCATTTGCTTCTTTCATTATCCCACGCATCTTTCGCACAAGTTCGCGCATTTCTTTTGCCTGTTTCTTGTCTTTCAGTTTTGAAATATCAAACTCCTTCGTTTTTTCACGAAGAAATTTCTCATCTTTTTTCTGTTTTATGGTGACAATTGGTTCTTTCATGGATATGTATTATTCATCCTTTGCATAGAGCACACGCATGAAGTATGCTCCTTTGTTCTTTATATTTTTCCGCTCTGCGACATTTTTTGCAAGTGCACGGAGTTTTTGCTCACTCTGTTGTTTTGCAAGTTTTATATAGAGTGCCTTATGCGCTCTGTCTTCCAATAAATCAGCAATCTCGAGACCAATCAATTGATAGTTTTTGCTCACTCGCTTATTTTTTGAACGTTCTTCGAGTGATTCGAGATAATCCTTCGATTGTATTCCACTCTTCATTCCTCAATTGTATGGTATTATAAAAACGATGAAAAGGAGACTTTTTATTGCGATTCCGCTTCCGGAGCAGATACGGAAGGAAATACACTATGCACTTGATCGCATTGATCCAGAGATCTTTTTGGCGGGCAAGGAAGTAGAGGATAAAAATTGGCATATCACGTTGAATTTTTTGGGGGAGCAGGATGAGGAAAAAATTCCGCAGATCATTTCTGTATTGAAAGAAGCGGCGCGAGAAGGAACATATTCAAAAATTTTAGTGACATTAAAACACATTGATTTTGAGTCGATAGAGAAGCGAATGATGTGGGTGCATGGAGATAAGGCATCTTCGGAGGGGTTGGGGAAGATAAGGGAATATATTTCCCATCGTCTTTCTGATTCCCATATTCACGCGAGAGATGATTTTGATAAATTCACCATGCATATCACACTGATGCGTTTTCCACGGCGTCCACATAGGGATATCCATATTCATGAAGAGTTGGGGGTTTCGTTTCCGGTCGGAGAGATTGACCTCATGGAATCCGAATTATCAGAATCGGGAGCAGAATATACATTATTACACTCAGAAAAGTTTTTATAACTATGGTACACACTATTGTCGGAATTATTTCGAGGATAAATGAAAAGAATGAAAAAGAATATCTTCTTGTGAAATCATTGAAGGATTTTGGGGAGTACACTGGATTTTATTATCCTCCCGGAGGACACGTTGAGAGGGGGGAGGGGTTAAATGAGGCACTTACTCGGGAACTGAAAGAAGAGCTTTTTATCGACGCATTTCCTGTTGAAGAAATTGCTGTATTGGATGCGGATGTGAAGAATGAATTAACACATTATTGGCGTTGCAACGTGGGTTTGGTTGATATAGAAAATTTTAATACGTCGGAACTTGCCGATGTTGGTTGGTTCACAAGAAAGGAGATGAATACAATAGATGTGTGGCCCGTGGCAAAGAAATTTTTTGATCAATACATATGGAGCATCTAATTAAACTTTTTGATAAAAATAAAAAACTTGTGAAAGCCGGGGGAGTGATTGTGAGGAAGCATAAGGGAGAGAAAGAGATACTTTTAATCAGCGATGATAAAAAGAGTTATTCATTTCCGAAGGGGCATATTGAGACGGATGATTCACTGGAGAAAGAGGCGATCCGGGAATGTTTTGAAGAAACAGGATTAGAAACCAGAATTATAAAAGAACTTCCCCCACTTGAATATAAAAATAGCGAAACAGGGGATAATATTATTATCCATTTTTTCCATATGGAAATGGTAGGGGGGGATTAAAAAAAGAATTTCAAAATACCGATCTGAAATGGATCCCTCTGTGTCATGCGGAGGACGCATTTGATTATCAGGATTTAAAAGAATATGTGAGATCTGTGCGGGATCTTCTGTAGTGCTCCGTTATTATTATATTTGATAAACACACAGCTGGTTAAAATAAAACCCCAAATTATATTGGTTTTTTTCACATATATTGACTGAATTGAAGATATCTTGTAACGTAGGAAATAGCACATATAGGGAATATCATGCCTGATACACCTATTTTAAAAATAACCCATAACAAGAGAAAGGAGATTCAGATGAAAAATGGATTGTTGTACGAACTGAGCGAAGAGCTTCTTAATGTGACTGAAGAAGAAATCGAAAAAGCAGGAAATCAACTTCCCCCAGCAGAAGCGGAAGATAAGGAACTCGGCGAAGTCTGTGATGAAGCAAAAGGATTCATAGTACTTGGACAGCGTCTTATCAATGAATTAAATGATCTCAAGAAACAACATAAGGCACTTCATGCGGGAGTGATTCCTCATGATAATAAAAAATGTAAGGAGCTTGCCGAACAGAAAAAAGAGAAAGAGCAGGAGATTGATCTTTACGGAGCTATGCAGTGGGGATCCATACGGAGATCTCTTGAATTGAAGAATAACTGTTCGTTAGCGGTGCGGGAAGGCTGGAAGGTTGTTTCTTTTGTATCTGAGGAAGAAAAACTCATAATTTCTCTTGAGGGCATCTCAGATCGTCTTGTTGGAGATTTAAAAGAAGGCACTTCACTGTTGAAAAGTTAATCAGTTAATAAAAATTAAAAATCTCGGGATTCCCGAGATTTTTCGCATCTATTTACAGATTATTTATTTTATTGTATTATGTTTTCAGCAATTAATTAACATCTTTATAGGAGAAAAGCGGTGAATAAATTATCATTCAAAAACATATGTTTTAAAGTATGTGAGTGTGATGTAAAAAAACCACACATCTATTTTTATCCGGATGCTGATGAGTTGGGCGGAGTGTTTCCAACCCCATTTACTTCGATTGAAGCAGTTACTGTATTTCTCGATGGATTTACTCGTCTTGGATATATTTCTAAAGAAAAGAATGAGGAATTATTGAGATTTGCGAAAGAAGCAAATCTTGAAGAGAAGGCAGATGAAACCGAACTGGGTTCTATTTTCCCAGTAGTGGAATTAATAAATAGAATTGCTGACAGGATGAAGAAATAAATTTAAAAATCCCAACAATGTTGGGATTTTTGCTTTGTGGACGTCCATATTCATTAGTGATTCAATGAATATATGGAAAATAATGTTATTACTCCGATCATTAAAGATTTTCGCGAGGTGTATGAAATATATAAAAATAAGGGACTTCGCGCAATTTATTTGTGGGGTTCCATTACCACTAAAGACTTTGATATAAAAACGAGCGATGTTGATGGTATCGGTATTATTGACGATGAAATAGATATGAATATCGAGAATGAAATCAAACACGAATTAGAAATGCGCCATCCTGAAATTACAAAATTTGGATTTCGAGTGACGTGCGAGGGAGAATTAAGGGGAGAAATAAAACCAAAATTTCCATTAGCGACATCAATACCTCCACGACTTCTTTTGCTTGATCTCCATAATTGGATTTTTGTTGCGGGTAAAAAATATTCAATGGTTGATTTTACCAATACGCCTCCGATGTTCGAAGAGGGGCTCTATTGGAGACTTGAGCAATTAAAAAACAAAGGATGGGATATCAGCGAAAATGTGGAGAATGGTAAGGAACAGTGTTTCTTAAAAATACTTTGGCGTATTGTGTATTTATTTCAGTTGTTGCGGGGTCTTGATGGGTCGTTCTCATATTATTTTGTGATCACTCACGCAGACAAAAAAGAAAAAATATTTGTTGATGCAATGCAGGTGGTAAAAAACTCTGGGTATAAACGGGAGGATTTTATAAATTTTATTCCTGTTTTTAATGAACTTTTAGTAGTTGTTCGTCAAAAGGCGATAAAACCTTAAACTTTTATGGTGGTATAATTAGCTTATGAGTAAGAGACATGAATTTGTCGTAGTGGACATTCAGAATGAGTTTGCGTCCGAGGGTGGTAAGTTTTATACCTACAAACCATCAATAACTTTTCTTCATGAAAAGATTTTTCCATATTTTAGAGAAAAGAATATTACGGTGAATGAAATTATTTCCGATTATCGACAACCGAGAAACGGCGACACGGGAGATGGGTGTCATCCCGGTGAATGGGGATATGAGTCAGTGATGTCGGATGACTTGCGTAAATCGTTATGGATAAAGTGTATGAATTCTCCTGTCTGGATACGAAAGAATATCGGAAGGGCAGATAAGAAACCGGGCGCGCCGTATTCGGACTCAAAAGCATTTACAAAGTGGGTAAAGAAAAATATAGGGACACCAGAAGAAACAATTCCCGTTATTTTTGGATTGACCATAGATTGTTGCGTGCTTTCCACGGTGCAGGAATTTAAATGGATGGGATATAGTCCGATTATTATCAGAGAAGCGGTTGATACTTCAAATGGGAATATTGAAGATCGAGACATCGTGTTAGAAAAAACTGCACTTCGCTGGTGGGCCGACACGATGAATTGGGAAGAGTTTAAAAACAAAATCTTAAAATAAAAATCCCGAACTAATTCGGGGTTTTTGCTTTGTGAGGGGGAAAGATGAAAATTTCTGATCTTACATTATGCCCACGATCGGAGGGATAATGTAAGGGAGGGAAAAGAGAGGGGGTAGGTTTGTGAAGTTAAAAGTTTTTAAAGTCCATAAAGTGTGAATATGGAATATTGACATATTAACGTTTTAGATGTAATTTGATGTCAGTTCAAAAACAAATTGAGGTGAATTATGGGTCTTGGTATGAGAATTATTATCAATCATGAGTTACTAAAAAGTATAAAGAAAACACATTCTTCGGGTATTTATTCGGCAGATATGTTTTTATCTCGCGTGAAAATAGGTGAAACATATTTCACTATAAACGAAGGAGAGGGGGGAATTGGACCGATATTCGGACCATATAAACTCATCAATGTGGATTTGAAAATGTATGAGTCCGAGTGTCTCGATGAGAATATGCCTCGATTATACAAAGAAAGTAAGGGATTTATTAAAGATCTCTTTTGGGGTGCTAAAGCGTGCTTTAAAGATAGAAAAGAGGCAGAACGATATCGTCTTAGTTTAATGTCAAACGAGGGAAAAATATTCGGAAGTGATTAAATTATTATAAAAAGTTCCTTTTTTAGGAACTTTTTGTATCAACAGGATAACTAGGTGATTTAAAAAAGAGATGAAAAGAAAAAAAGCCCAACAATATGTCGGGATTTTTCAATATTTCTATGCGTGCGGTTAGTAGCGAGCGAATGAGGTGCGGACTTTTGCGTTTGGATTTTGTGGGGGATGGTGGAAGTTATCCACAAGTGATTGACATTTTATGTGTCTGACATTATCATTTAGGTAATAGCTCCTTATCGTTTGCTTCGGCTACGGTAAGTAACGGGGATCCGCAAGGGTTCTCGTTTTTTGTTCATAAATCTTGTATTCTTTAATTATGGATAAAAAACGTGTGGCAGTATTCATAGATAATAGCAATGTTTTTCATCATATATATAAACTTAAAGAGGTAGATAAAAATTGGACTACTCTTTATGATCCGTTTCTACTTGCACAAAAATTAACCGGGAACCGAGAACTTATTTATGTTGGTTTTTATTGTGTACGCCACCCCTGTTTATCTTTTAAGTGGGACGGAGGAAGAGGAGAGAAGATATAATCTAACCCAGAAATATTATGGGGAGATAGAGAAAAATAAAAATATCTCAATGAAATTTGGAGATTTAAAAGGAACAAGAGGACAACTTCAAGAAAAAAATTTAGATACTCAATTGAGCACTGATATGGTTGCCATGGCGGCTTTAGATAAATACGACATCGCGATTCTTGTATCAAATGATGGAGATTATAAGAGTGCTGTTGAAAATACGAAGTTATTTAATAAAAAAGTAGAAAATCTTTTTTTCAAGGGAAGTCTATCTATGTCCATTGACGGAATTTGTGATTTAAAAAGACGAGCTCGGTGTTCGTTTTTTGCGAAATTAGATGGGTTGGAAGGATCGTAATTTTTACAAAAAAATCCTCATTTTGAAAATGGGATACTAGATATTTTTATCCCATCATTTCCAATAGTGCATTGAGGCATTCGGGGAGGTCGCGGAAGCCGGAGGAGTCGTTCAAGTGTTTTCCATTCGGAATGAGAATTAATTTTCCGTCTGTTTCTTGCGCAACATGTTTTGCACTTAATGTTGGTACATATGGGTCATCATCACCATTAATCACCACAATATTTTTTACTTGTCTTTTTATAGTTTCATAATCAAAATCAGTTTCCAAAAAATTATCAATTTCTCTTAGTTGATTTTTTTCACTTGGAGTTGAAACAAGAATTGCACCTTTTATATTTTTTTCATCACAGATTTCAAGATAGCGGAGTATTGCGGTGCCACCCAAACTGTGACCCACAAGATATATGTTGTCATTTTTATTTTTCTCAATCTGCCGTTTTATTTCATCAAGCCACTCTTTGAGTATTGGTTTTTCGGGATTCGGCATAGAGAGTGAATATGCCCACACATCATGTTCGTTGAGTTTTGTCATGAGCCACGGACGCCATCCTCCGTTCGGACTTCCTTCGAATCCATGGATCAGAAATACTTTATTCATAAGCAGATTATCTTACTTTTTATATATCTCGACAAGGTACGGATCTATGAAGGGTAGGGGGAAAAGAAAAATGTCCCGATATATCATCGGGACATTTTCAATGTTGTGCTAATTACTTTTTCTTTTCGATTATCTTCTTTATGTCTTCGTCGCTCAGTTTTTCTACTTCTTTTCTGAATGTGTTTACCTCCCGAGCGTCCTTTACTTCTTTTTTGTTTTCTTCCGCAGCTTTTTTTACCGCTTCCTGATTTTGCGTTTGCTTTACCGATATCGAAAGATTATCGAATGAAAGCATTGGCTGTGCATCTTCTCCGGAAGCAATGTAGGAGATTTTTACCCTATCACCTTTTTCGGTGATTGGTAATTTCGCGGGAGAAAGTTCACTGGTTCCAGTAAAAGTGTAGGGGATGGTTTTTATATACAAGTAGTATATTGTTTCCGATCCTTTCGTTTCATGTGAACAACGGTCGACGACTCCCTCTACATTTTCTTGTTGTCGAGCCATTTCCGGAGCGATTTGTTTACCACTTGAAGAAATCATTTTCTGATATTCGCGGAGCGCCTGAATTTCATTATCTCCTAACGCAACTTGCATGTTGGATATATCAACAATAGCAACTCCTTGAAATGTGTGATTTTCACCAAGTAGTGGAACTATTGAAGAGAGTTTTCCGTAGATGTTATACAATGTTGGACCTGTTCCGTGCCATTTTTTGTATGCAACCTTATTATCTACTGCTGTGATAACTGCCTCATCAGTAGCTCCGACTGCATGGAAAAATTTTGACTTTCCCGTGCGTGCATCGGTGTACATATACCCGATAGTCGATTGATCGTTTACATTTGTTGAAGTGATGCCGGTAGACCAATATGATCTTCCGTCAGCGCCATAAACAAAAAATGGTGTTTCTGGTTCTGTTAGATTCAATTTTGCTCCAAACATGGAATTTTTGTTCCAATATCCTCCAGAGAGACTTCCGTAATATGAAATATAGTCACTTACAAAGTCTTGTGGTACTGCCCTGTCTATCCATTCGGGTATTTTTCCCAATGGATAAAAAGTATCTTCACCACTGTCGGGGTCAAGAACTACCACTCCCTTTATCTTATCTCCCCACCATCCGATGGTTGGTTCGTACACAGTGACCACCCACCATGGTTTTTCATTGTCATCTACTTCAAAGCTCCTGTCGGTAATAGTACTTGATATGAGATACCCTTTTTTATGGAGCATTCGATCAAGATTATTTCCGAAATACGCTTCTGGGGTGTATCTGAATTTCTTTCCAAGTTTTAGAACTGCGGGTTTTAATGGATCCTCTGCATCAACTATTACATATCCAGGAGAAACATTTGCAGAATTCCATTCCCACAATCCTCCGAAGTCCAATGGTGCAATATATTGCAGTTTTCCATTTACTTCTTGAAGTGTCATAGTATTTTTACTTATTTTAAATTGACTCCCTATAGCACCCGGCGCACTTCCCAATTGTTTGTCGGCAAGAAATTCAGCAAGTTCACGTGCAACAAGTCGAATATGTTTTGGATCGAGTGGCTGAACATTTTGTGTCCATTCTTCTTTTTCCACATTGCCAATTAGTGATGCATACTCAACTGGGTTTACCCATTCAGACGCGGCGCATCCACGGCCAATAAAGAGAACTATAAGAGCAATAGGGAACCATACGACGAATTTAAAATTGTTTTCGCCATCGGCGCCGGCAGCAAATGCGATGATAATCCAGAATATAAGAACGATGATACCAATGGTACCACCAAGGGGCCACACCATACTTTGAACTAGTAGATAATAGAAACCCCATAAAACAAAGAATGATACAACACCGGTTACAATCGCCACTGTATATCTTTTTAGGATAAAAATGGGAATTATACCAAGTACTGCAGTGATTAGAGCAAATAGTGCGAAGTACATAATTTACCTCATGATTTAGTTGTAAAAAATAAGTGAATTTGTATTACTTAAATACTAGTGCAAATATAGCATATATTTATGAATTTGTCAATTCCGCTTAGAAATTACACCCACATTAAAGTGGATTATTTCTAACGGGATAAATCAAGTCTGGGCCTATCTTTCACGGGGCTTGACTTATTTACGGGGGTTCGTGTACAATGGTCAGGCTGATGAGAAATTATATACATATTAAGGCGAAGCCCTAATCGGTGATGTTTTCGTGTGTAAAAAGCTCCGCCTCAAGAAAAGGCGGTTTTTATTTTTTCATCTGCGTAGATTAATAATTGCATAGTTTGGAAATCAATTTTATTGAGGTAGAAATTAGACAACATTCTCTTCTAATGAGAAAGCACGTAAGTGTGAATGGCGGATGCCTTGGCACATAATGGCGATGAAGGACGCGGCGTAGCTGCGATAAGCTTCGGGGAGGTGTGTAGCACCCTACGATCCGAAGATCTCCGAATGGGGAAACCCTCTATAGCAAACCTATAGAACTCCGACGCAAGTTGGAGAGCGTACCTGGTGAAGTAAAACATTTCAGTAACCAGAGGAAAATAGAATAATAATTATTCCCTGAGTAGCGGCGAGCGAAATGGGAAGAGCCCAAACCTATCAGTGCTTCGCACTGAAATTTTCAAGAATTAATTTTCAATTTTCATTGAATGTTACAATGAAAGAATTTTTTTGAGATTGGAAATTTTAGTGCGGAGCAATGGCAGGGGTTGTAAGACTAGGAAGTTTTTCTGTTTCGCAAAGTTTTAGTAGTCTCTAAAATTTTGCGATTCAGAAAAGATTGGTGAAAAATCGTTTTGTTAGCAGAATGTACTGGAACGTACAACCATAGCGAGCGATCGTCTCGTATGCGAAAACAGAGCGACCAATTTTTTCTTGTTCTTGAGTACTTCGAGGCAAAATAACCACGAAGGAATCCGGGAGTACTATCTCCCAAGGCTAAATACATTATGTGACCGATAGTGAACTAGTACCGTGAGGGAAAGGTGAAAAGCAGCCCGGTGAGGGCGATGAAATAGTACCTGAAACCATTCACTTACAAAGAACCGGAGCCTTAAGTGTGCTTTGCACACAGTTTATAAAGTGAAAAGTCCGTAAAGTCCGTAAAGTAAAATACTTTAAAAACTTTCGACGTTAAAAACTTTGTGACTTGTGTGCAAAGCACACGGGGTGACGGTGTGCCTATTGAAGAATGAGCCAACGAGTTTACGTATGTTGCAAAGTCTAAGGGTATCAAATCCCGGAGGCGTAGCGAAAGCGAGTGTGAATAGCGCGTTGTATTCTATTTATGACTTTCGACGAATTTAATTATTGGTCGTTAGTCATAGATAGCTTACTAGCAGGATGCGTAAGACCCGAAACTGGACGAGCTTGCCCTGGCCAGGGTGAAGGTTGCAGAAATGCGACTGGAGGCCCGAACTGGTAAGTTGTTCAACACTTTCAGATGAGCTGGGGTAAGGAGTGAAAAGCTAATCGAGTTCAGTAATAGCTGGTTCTCTCCGAAATAGTTTTAGGACTAGCGTCAGGTATATAGGTTCTTGGGGGTAGAGCACTGGATGATTGTGAAAGGGAGAAATCTCGCGCGATCAATCAAACTCCGAATACCGAGATACCGTTTCCTGGCAGTCAGACTGCGGGGGCTAAGCTCCGTGGTCGCGAGGGGAAGAGCCCAGATCGCCGTCTAAGGTCCCTAAATATATGCTAAGTGTCAAAGGTGGTCGTGTTCCATAAACAGATAGGAGGTTGGCTTAGAGGTAGCCATCCTTTAAAGAGTGTGTAACAACTCACTATTCGAGGACCACGGCGCCGAAAATTTATCGGGGCTAAAGCATATTACCGAAGACGCGGATTTATCTTTCTTCGGAAAGATAAGTGGTAGGAGAGCATTCATTGTGCGTCGAAGCCGGACCCGTGAGGGCCTGTGGAGCGCAATGAAGAGAGAATGTTGGCATGAGTAATCGCAATGCGCGTGAAAACCGCGCACCCCGCAAATCCAAGGTTTCCTCCGCAACGCAAATCGACGGAGGGTGAGTCGGTCCTAAGGCGATAGCGAAAGCTGCAGCTGACGGACAGCAGGTTAATATTCCTGCACTTCCATATGTTTCGATGGAGGGACGAGGTGTAGTAGATCGAGTGTCTTAATGGTTTGGCATTCTTGATCGAGGATGTGTCACAGGCAAATCCGTGATGCTGTATTTAATTACGAATCCCAGAGTAAAGGCGAGTTTTAGGATTTTCCTAAGATAAGTCGAACGAGCACATCTCCGAGAAAAACTTCTAAGTTACACATATTGGAAACCGTACCGTAAACCGCCACTGGTGGATGAGGCGAGTAGCCTCAGGGGAACGAGTGAATCTTCGTTAAGGAACTCGGCAAAAAAGCTAGGCGTAACTTCGGGATAAGCCTTCCCGCCATGTGCTTGCATGTGGTGGGCGCAGCGAAAGTCTCTCTGGCAACTGTTTACCAAAAACACAGCTCCCTGCGAACTCGTAAGAGGATGTATAGGGGGTGACGCCTGACCGATGCGAGAAGGTTAACGTTGGGGGTGATAGGACCGCAAGGTTTTATTGCTCACTGACCGAAGCCCTCGTCAATGTCCGCGGTAACTATAACCGTGTTAAAGTAGCGCAATTCCTTTCCGGGTAAGTTCCGGAGCGCATGAAAGGCGTAATGATCGGAGAACTGTCTCAACGAAGAGCTCGATGAAATTGCGAGACCCGTGAAGACGCGGGTTACTGGCAGCAAGACGAAAAGACCCCGGAAGCTTTACTATAGCTTGGTATTGATTGTAATGGACATATGCGTAGCGTAGTGGGGAGCCTTTGAAGTTTCGATTTCGGTCGAGATGGAGGCGACAATGAAACACCCATCTTATGTTTGTTACTGTCTAACCTGAACGGCAAAAACGTTCGGGGACAGTGCCTGGCGGGTAGTTTTTCTGGGGCGGAACCCTCCTAAAAAGTAACGGAGGGGCCTATTATGGTCAGCTTGGCGCGGATGGAAATCGCGCCTAAAGTGCAAACGCAAAAGCTGGCTTGACTGCAAGACTTACAAGTCGCGCAGGTGCGAAAGCAGAGGTTAGCGACCCGACTATTCTTTATAGAAAGGTAGGAGATAACGGATAAAAGTTACTCCGGGGATAACAGGCTGGTTCCGTCCGAGCGTCCCTAGCGACGACGGAGCTCGGCACCTCGATGTCGGCTCACCACATCCCGGGGCTGGAGAAGGTCCCAAGGGTTTGGCTGTTCGCCAATTAAAGTGGTACGCGAGCTGGGTTCAAACCGTCAACAATGAACCACGAGGGTATGTTAAGATACGGCGGCTTTCATGAGTAATCATGATCGAAAAAACTGACTCATATCGGAGGAATCCTTTTAGTGTTTAACCTGGCACAAATGGACAATTCCGAGGGAAGTCTTTCGATGTAAAATCGGAATGACCCCGTAGAGACTTATTTGATATGAATAGTATCAGATAGATAAGATACGAAGGTATTTTATAAGACGTCAGTCCCCATAATTATCAGATGATAAAAATGGGTGGTGGTATAGTCCATACATTTAGTAATAAGTGATATTAATTAGCGTGAGACAGGTTGGTCTCTATCTGCTGTCAGCGTGGGTATTTGAGGGAAGTCGTCCCTAGTACGAGAGGACCGGGATGAACGAACCTCTGGTCTATCGGCTTTACCACCAGGTGAATTGCCGAGTAGCTATGTTCGGACGGGATAACCGCTGAAAGCATCTAAGCGGGAAGCCTCTCCCAAGATTAGATACCGTCTTGAGCAATCAAGACAATGTTTCCTGAAAGACTATCAGGTTGATAGGCCCTAGGTGTACGCACAGTAATGTGTTCAGCCAAGGGGTACTAATAAACATTATGCTTTACTCAATTCAAGAGAAAATAGTTTAATTTCTATCTCAATAAAGTTGGTTTCCATGTATAATTAATCAAAAGTTTCATAAAGCCGAATATAAAAGTTGTCTTTATTGATTCCTTGGTAATTCAGTCGTATGTGACCCACCTCTTCCCATTCCGAACAGAGAAGTGAAAGCGTACTATTCCGATGATACTAGCCTTTATGGCTGGGAAAGTAGGATTTGCCAGGGATTCAATGTAGATAACCTTGATATTAGGGTAGAAAAGAGAAGTTTATAATACACTAAAATTTTATTTTTGGTGTTTTTTTTCGATTTTTTTGAAACGTTACGATATTTTTTCATCAAAAATGGAGAATAATGGTTAAAAATATCATTTTAGTTTTAACTTTTGAAAAAAGTTGATTTTTTCTTCTTTTTGTATTTTAAAATATTCCTTTTTCATAAAAAATATTATTGATACCTTGCATAAATATATTTTTTATTGCGTAATTTTTTTCCAATCATAAAAATTTATTTTTTTACAAAAAAAATTCTTTGTGATATAAAATTATCCACATTTCTTTTTTTTGAAATAGGATTAGAATAAAAGAACATTAAATTTTATGCCACGAACAAGAGTATCAAAGAAACAAAAAAAATTATTTGCTCCACAAAAAGGAGAACGAGCACTTCCACTGCGTCGAACATTCACAAAAGAAGGGATACATCCATTTGATGAGATTCAGTGGGTGCGTCGTGATGTCACGGTGGGGGGAGAAAAGAAAGTGTTTGAACAAAAAAACGTTGAGTTCCCGGATTTTTGGTCAATGAACGCAGTAAACATCACTGCATCAAAATATTTTCGCGGAAAATTAGGTTCACTTGAAAGAGAAGATAGTTTAAAAACAACAGTTGGTCGCGTGACGCGCACAATTCGTGAGTGGGGAGAAAAATTTGGATATTTTACAACAAAAGAACAAGCACAAATTTTTGAAGAAGAATTGATCCATTTAATTGTATATCAAAAAGGATCATTCAATAGTCCGGTGTGGTTTAATGTGGGAACGCGTGAGCACCCACAATGTTCTGCATGTTTTATTTTATCAGTGAATGATGATATGGGATCAATTCTTGATTGGATAAAAACCGAAGGATTAATTTTTCGCGGGGGTTCCGGAGCGGGAATAAATTTATCTTCACTTCGTGCGAAATCAGAACCGCTTTCACAAGGAGGAAAATCATCGGGACCCGTTTCATTTATGCGTGGTGCCGATTCGGTTGCAGGGATGATTAAGTCGGGAGGAACGACGCGTCGTGCAGCAAAGATGGTAGTGCTTGATATTGACCATCCCGATGTTATTGATTTTGTTCGCGTGAAAGCAGAAGAAGAGAAAAAGATTCGCGCACTTATGGAAGCAGGATATAATATGTCTGACTTAAATGATGAAGCGTGGAATTCAATTCAATATCAAAATGCAAATAACTCGATACGCATTTCCGATAAATTTATGGAGGCAGTGGAACGTGATGAAGAATGGGAAACAATTCATCGCACATCGGGAAGTCCCGCGCATCGGTATAACGCACGATGGGTGTTAAATGAAATTGCACAAGCGGCATGGGAATGCGGTGATCCGGGAGTGCAGTTTGATACGATCATTAATCGGTGGCACACATGTCCAAACTCAGGAAGAATTAACGCTTCAAATCCTTGTTCGGAATATATGCATATTGACGACTCTGCATGCAACCTTGCTTCAATTAATGTATTAAAGTTTCTTCGTGATGACGGGACGTTTATGACAAAAGAGTTTGTTGCTGCGGTAGATACATTTATTCTTGCCCAAGAGATTATTGTTGGGGGATCAAGTTATCCTACTCAAAAAATAACTGAAAACGCCAATAAATTCAGGCAATTAGGGCTTGGATTTGCCAATCTTGGAGCGTTTCTTATGCGGAAAGGCATTCCCTATGACTCCGACGAGGCACGTGCATGGTCGGGGGCAATTGCGTCACTCATGTCGGGAGAGGCATATCGATTTTCATCGGTGATTGCGGAACGTATGGGACCTTTTGAGGGGTTTGAAATAAATAAGGATCCAATGTTAAACGTCGTCCGTATGCACGGTATCGCATCACGGAGTATTGATTCATTTTTTGTTCGCGATGAGTTACTTATGGAAGAAGCAAGGGCAGTGTGGGAAAAAGCATATACTCTTGGAAAGAGAAATGGATTTAGAAATTCACAAGTGACGGTGATTGCACCAACGGGAACGATTTCATTTATGATGGATTGCGATACGACAGGAATCGAACCTGATTTTTCTCTTGTAAAATATAAACAACTTGTTGGGGGTGGCATAATGAAAATTGTGAATGCAAGTGTTGAATCGGCGCTCGAAAATCTTGGATATCCGGAAATGGAACGAAGAGAAATTCTTTCATGGGTTTCGGAACAAGGAACTCCGGAAGGAGCGCCACATTTAAAGAGTGAACATTTGGCGGTGTTTGATTGTGCAGTATGTCCGGAAAAAGGAACGCGTGTCATCTCGTGGAAGGGACATGTAAAAATGGTGGGAGCGGTACAGCCATTTATTTCTGGCGCGATTTCAAAGACATTTAATATGTCGAATGAAATAACGAAAGATGAAATTATTGATGCATATATGATGGCATGGAAACTTGGTATCAAGGCATTTGCGGTATATCGCGATGGATCAAAAGCAACACAACCATTAAATACTTCAGCAAATTCAAAATCAAAAACTGGAAAAGGCGTGCGAGAAGAGATAGTACATCGTCATCGTTTGCCGAGCACGCGTATCTCCGAAACGCATAAATTTTCAATTGCGGGACACGAAGGATATCTCACGTATAGCATGTATGAAGATGGGAAATTAGGAGAACTTTTTGTTCGCATGTCGAAACAGGGAAGCACGCTCTCTGGACTTCTCGATGTGTTTGCAATTTCGGTTTCACTTGCGTTGCAATATGGGGTGCCACTGAAAGAACTTGCGCATAAGTTTATTTACACGCGTTTTGAACCCGCAGGATTTACCGAAAATGAAAATATTCATATTGCAACAAGTATTGTTGATTATATTTTCAAATATCTTGTATTCCGATTTCTTGGCGCTGAAGATTTGAATGAACTCGGAATGACACCTCTTTTGGATAATCATAGCGAGATAAAAAGTGAGAAACCCGAAGTGCAGGGGAATGGTGGAGAGGTGGCTGAAATGGCAATGAAAGTAGCGTCCGCAGTAACCGTAAATGCCGTATTAAATGATGAATCGGCACTTCCCAACAACGTACAAAAGCCAAAAAGACGAAGTATTTCAACCGATATTGCCTGCAGAAAGTGTGGTGGCATTATGGTGAGAACAGGAACGTGTTCCACGTGTCTCCAGTGTGGCGATTCATCCGGTGGATGTTCATAAAATCTCAAAAAAATAAAAACCTCCAATATTTATTGGAGGATTTTATTTTAACTTACACTGGTGTTACATGGCATTTGTATGCCGCAATAATGATAATACAGGCATTTTTTCCGTTCTTTTTAAAAACACGCCATCTCAGGTGATGCTTATCGAAATCTACTTGGAGTGGTGTTAAAGATTTTTTAAATTTGCCTTCTGGAATTGCATCAAAAATATTCCCAAGGTATGTTACAATCCCGGACTGAACCGGATCAAGCATTTCCATTCTGAATTTTTTTCCTATATCATTATCAGTGAAATCCAAAGCATTTCCGCGATCTATACAACCATCTGTTTTTTTAAAGCGGGAAAGTGGAATACTTATCATCAATCTCACATCCGAACCTCCTAATGACGTCCGATTATTACAGACACCATAACAAAGTGGATATTTTGTTTTCTTCATTTTTTCTCCTTTATGTTGAGTGAATTTGTTGTGTTCATAATACCCCACAATAAAATAAGTGTCAATTTATGTTAACAAAAATATAATGTATCATTCAGTTAGTATTTTTAAATGGAGAAGTATATGGAACAATCACGAAGAAGGGTAGCGAACTTTTTTAGAAAAGCAAAACTATTTTGTATTTTCCGTGAGAGAAGGGCGGAAGAGAAAGATGATGGAATAAACAAAATGAAAATATTTGCTACTGCGTACACTGGTATCAGTCCGAGATTTTATTAACAAAGATCCCCGCTTCATAGCGGGGACTTTTTATGGTTATTTTTCTTTTTTCATGTGCAAAAATTTTTCAATGATTCCCCATATTGGGTTAGGGGAGGATATGAGAGGGAGCGTGGGAAATTCCTGTCCGCATCCAAGACATTGATATGGAAGTCTTGCATGTTGATCGATCTTTTTGCAAATAAAACCGTTGCACGAAGGGCATTTTGGTTCTGCTAATTCTTTTCTCAGAGACATAATACCTTCTTTTGTAATTGTTATAATTTCTGTATTCATTTTACTCTTTAAGAGAAAGAGATTAAAGGAATACCCCATATATAGTGGGGTATTATTTTTTTGGAGAGATTTTCACTTCTTTTCTCCAATTGGTTCGTTGCTATCAGTGTTTTCTCTTGAAAGGGAATCAAGAAATATTTTTTTTGCCATATCCCAGCGTTTTTTGTCGAGTGGAGGTGGAAAGATATAAAATATCCCGCATATTTGACAGGAGAACCCGCAATTTGGTTCAGTATTTTTTTGGGACGCGTCTACTCGAGGGACGAGTGAACTTTTTGATGTAGCATTTTCATAGATAAACTTTTTACGCTCCTCTCCTATCTGAAGTTCGGAAACAACAAGTCCACCACAAGCAAGACATTTCGAAAATGGATATTCTGAAGGTTTGTGTTTCATCACGTCCTCCCGTTACTTATAAAAAATTCTATTTTCATTCTAAAAGAAAGTTAATAGAAAGTCCATAAGAAAGATCTAGGTTTTTTAAAGAAGTTCTGCAATAAGTTTTTCCATCTCGTTTTTCTTATATGCCTGAAATCCCTTTTGTTCCATTGCTTCTTTGAATGCTCCCGTGCTCGTAAAAAACGCAACGTGTTCTTGGGGTAAATTTTTCACAATTTCTTCACCAAATCCGCCAAGTGAATCAATAATGTAAAAGTCAGACACATGTTCTTTCAGAAAAACTTCAATATTTTCTTTCTGTGTTATATAGAATTTTTTTACTTTTTTAAACAAATCTTCAGAAACAAGCTCCGCAAGGTTTTCCAGCTTCTCTTTTGTAAAGTCCTCTTTACGCGCAAGAAATAAAAATGAAATCTCTCGTATTCCGTCAAAAAGCGCGGCGTAATAGGGGAGATCATTCACAGTATCTTCGATGATGAGAATTCGTTTTCGCATAAAATTACTGTACTCTATTTTTTTTAATCTTCAATAAGTATTTTTTTATCACTAAGATATGAGAACCATTTTTTTTGGATAACTTTTGCAGGATCAATGCCTTCGTGTGCAGCGAAAAGGAGAAGAAATGCAAATACATCTGCAAATTCATCTCCGAGTTCTTTTTTTATATCTTCCTTGTTTTTTCCTTTCTGCTTTCCACGCTCCGTAAGCATAAGATATGCTTGTAGACACTCGCCCCATTCTTCGGTTACTTTAAATGGAAAATAATCACGATCAACTATGACATCAGGATATTCTTTCTGATATTGTTTTAAGACTACTTTTGCTTTTTTTGTAATTTCGTCGAGTTGTGTCATTAAAAGTATGTGAATAGTATATCACATCATAAACAATTTGTTACTTTCAGAAATCTGGTGCTTTTTCACTTTTTGTTATCCAAAATTCGAAATTGTAAATTTAAAAACCGCCTTGTGGCGGTTTTTTTCTGTGCCCCCAGTAGGATTCGAACCTACGACCAATTGCTTAAAAGGCAACTGCTCTACCAGCTGAGCTATAGGGGCAATTTTGCTTAATTATTTCTTTAAAACTGTATTTTTAATATACTGTCTTCTTATTTTTTCAAACTGCTTGTCCGCATTGGGCGGAAGCTATAGGGGCATAAAAAGAACTTTTCTATAATAATATAGATTCGTGAATAGTTCAACTTTTTTTAGTTTTCATCAATGTTGTTTATAGTCTCAATTTCTCCCCTTATTTTTTCTTCAAGTTCTCGGTTATTCTCCTGTTCTACCATGTCTAATGTATCATAAAGTGTATCAAGTGCGTCATCGAGATATCCGGCATCTCTATATACTTTTGCCCGCTCAAGTTCAAAATTCACACGTGCTCCAAGTGTGGCTCCGGCGCGTTCCACTTTTTCTTCTTGCTCAATCGTCCACTTTTGCAACATCTCTTTGACCTCTTCGTCTTCTATTCCCTTATTCCATAATTCCTCAACAAGTTTTTTTCTCTTTTCGAGTTCATCATTGATTGATTCAGGCATTTCATTCATATGTGTATGGTATCACATAATTTCCTCTACGGAAAAAGAAAAACCCCGAAATATTCGGGGTTTTTGTTAATTTCCTTTCTGTTCTTTTAATTTTCTACATGCTTCTTCTAAATCATCAAGTAAGCATACAAACTCATCAAGAATCCAAACCTTTCCGCCTCTGTATTCAAACGTGTCGATATCCCAGTCTTCTAAAACTTGTTTTGCTCCTTTCATTCTTTTTACATCCTCTGGTATATTTGGATCATCATTGTCTATTGTTCTTGAAAGAATTTTTGTTCTTTCTCCTTCAAGAATTATAGGATCTCCGGCAGCGATAGACACATCACTTCCAAGCGGGATATCCTCAGGGATCCTTTTACAAGATATGGCGCATATATCGCTATATTTTTCGGATGGATCGGGGAGTTTTTTTTCTGATATCATGAAGCATTTTGAAGCTTCAAAATAATCGACTGCGTTTGCCGGTAAATTATAGTAAAACAATTTTTTTTCTGACACCACTGCCTCCTTTTATTTTGTTAATAGATAAATTGCTCCGATTGCACATACATATCCAAAAATATGGCGGATACTTGGTATGGCACCATTCAGTGCATAATCGAGAATTGGCGCCCAGATTACCATAAACACAGACACCATCACCATAAATATTGCGGTTGGAATTTCCGGATTTGCGACATTTCGTGCGTAGAGCGAAACAGCGTATCCATTCACCATTGCCACACAGAAGAGGATAATAATTGACTTCAATGGGGGAGCAGGGAGGTTCTGTGCAACAATGTAGAATCGAGAAATACATAGGGCAGTAAGTCCCGTACCGAGCGTTACAACAACGTTTGCCCAGGCTCCATGAAACCCGAGATACTTTGCAATAATCGCCCACGCGATAAATGAGAGTCCGATAAAAGATGTGATGAGGGTCATTCCAATATTCATTTCAGCCTCGTATGTGGTTATTAATTAGTTTTATTCTGAATTTAAAATAACATAAAAAATATGTGTATGTCAATATAAAAACCCCGAGTGCATCGGGGTTTTTTGTTTAAACCAATTTGAGAATTCTCGCTACATTTCCGTGTAACCATTCTTTTTCAGATTCGTAGTTACACCCCGCTTTTACGAGGCACTCCCTGCTAAAGGAAGATTTAGAAATGGCGACTATCGGGCCATCAAATGTTTCTCTGAATTTTTTGACGAGCGGTTTGGTATTGATGTCATCGCCCGGTACGCATGCATCGACAGCAATGAGATCAATATCACCGTGTTCGGCAAAAATTTTTTCCGCTTCATCAATTGAGAAAGCAGGGAGAAGAGTAATTTTTCTTCCCAATCTCATATTCCAGACTTTTTGCCAATTTACATCATCGTCAACAATAAGTATTTTTTTCATATTTACTCCGCGAGTACAAAAATATTTACCAATTTACCTTCTTCTCCGGCGCGGTCTGAAATAACTTCCCAGAGAGGCTCATTATTGGTATTCTCATCACGCATTTTTTTCTTTGCTTCTTCGAGGTTAATTGAGAGAGTCATGTTTGGTGATTCTAATTCAATATGGAATATGAAGCCATTATGTGTTCCTCTTTGTATCACTGTTGTTTCGAGTATGTGCCCGTTATCGAAATTGATCCGTATTTTTTTTCCGACCTCAGGTATTTCTTTCGGCCATCTTTGAAATGGTTTTATCATAGGAATCCTCCTTTTTTGTGAATAACTTATAAATAATTGCTGTGGTTATAATACCAATAATATTGGTGATTTGTCAATTCTTCACATAAAAATACCCCAATAACATTGGGGTATTTTTATGTGATTTAACTAAAAAGGCAAAACAAAATCATATCAATCGAGAAACCTACACCAAGTAGCTTGTCTAGTCTATTTATTTTCTTCTTTCTATAATTTGAAATGATCTATTTCTTGAAAGATATCATAAAATAGTGATGTGCCAACTAAAAACAATAATATCTGCACTGCAAAGAAAAATTATCGAGTTCATTTTTTTGTGTTAATTGAGAGTAATAAAAGATCAGCAATTGGCATAGCTATATACTAATATGTAGTAGCTCTACCAATCGTGAAATCGGTGATAAAAAATAGGGGAAAAGACAAATGAGAAAAAGAAAAACTTATATCGCTTGATCTACGCCTCAATTGGTGTGCTATAATAAATATATTAGTATGGGATTTTTGAAGACGGCAAAATGTTGTGTTCTCCCCATATTCATCATCATTCTTGTGATCGGTGCGTTTATTCTTTTTAGTTATTTTCCCATACAGGATCAGCGGGGATTTTTTGGGTGGTGGCAAAATGAGAAAAAAGAAACAACGGAGACTGTAAATAATCCTGAAGTATTTATAAAACTTACCGAATTGAGAGTTGAGCGCATTGGTCCGCGTGTGTGTGCGGATGGTGAGGGGATAAATATGAGTACCACCACACTTGGATATGTCCGTGTGTTCGTCGCATTTTTGGACAAAAATAATGAGACGGTTGATTTTGGTGGGGGAGATGTGGTGTCTCCAAAGAAAATTATTCATCCAAATGAAAATTTTTCATTCACACGGTGTGTTGATGACACAAAACTCGAAATAGACGAAAAAAATTACAAACTGTTCTTTGAGGGAAAAGTAGGAACAAATTATCAAAGTAAAGAGTTGCTTTATGTGAAATAAAAAATCCCCTTAAATTGAGGGGATTTTTCTTTATTGAAACTCGAGACAAGAAATGATGCCGGCGTTTTCTTCATTTTGAAAACAACTGTCGCATACTCCGCCGAATGGAACTTCTCCGTGGTGTTTATGAAGTTCGGTAAGTGGTATAACATCTCCCTCTTTGACTTGTGAGCATATGGGCAGACAGTTGACCCACGTACCATCGGCAAGTCCGCCATAATCTTTTTTAGCTCTTTTCTTGAGAAGTCTTCCGCCGGTAATAACGTGATCTGAGTGTCTGTCAAAACTGCAATTGTTTTGATCGGGTATATCAGAAACATTTTCAAAAATTGGCGATGTCACCGTTATTCCTTCTGTAATGACGTTCATTTTGCAGATGATACATTTATAACACCTCATCTCATGTGTGATTCTGTCAGCCATAGTAAATCTCCCTTCATATTTAAGATTCTGATTTTAGCCTATAATTTTACGTTCGTGGTGTCAATCTTTATTTTGAGTTGACGCTTATTTCATCAACTTGAGCACGGGCAAGTATTTCTTCTTGAATTTTTTCGGCAATATCTTTTGTAAGCGCAGGAAGAAAAAAACTTGATTCTTTTGAAAGTGGTTCGCTTCCATCTTCGCCAAGTATAGTAACAATAACAGAGCTTACTCCAATAATTTGATCAATAATTGAGCGTTTAATTCGGACTTCCTTCACGCGTCGGTAGGGAATACCGATTTCTTCCTCGCTTAAAATTCCTCGTTTCACCTTTACTCCCTGCTCATTCAGTGTAATCGTGTAGTGGGTATATTCGAGCCATCCAGTGATGATAGTGATCGCGAGAATAACAATTCCGATGATAAATGCGAGGCCGATAACTTCGCCCACACTTCCCGTGTAGATGTTTGGAACAAGAGAGGTGAGTATTGAAACGAGCACGATGATAAGAAGAAAAGCAAAGAACACCCCGAGTCGTTTTATAGTGAGGAGCAGAAATGTGGTATTCCCTAAGTATTTATATTCAAGTGGTATTTGTAGCATAGGTTTATTGTATCAGATAGGGAGAAAGTTTGTGAGATATGTTGTGTTCTGAAAAACATTGTGGATAACCATGGGTATTGACTATACCCCCCTGGGGTATACACTAAAAACAGTATGAGAATAAAGAAGTTTTCTGGAATATGTGTTTTTATCATAGGATGTATTATTGCTGTGTGGCTTTTTGGCATACTCGTGATGCACAGAATCGACAATCATGATGCATTCGGATGTTTTGCCGCTACTGCACAAAATTCCGATTGTCCGCAAGCGACGGGTGTTTTGGGATATATGACATTTCACATGAATGTATTTCATATGTTTTCGAATGGTATTTTTATTTTTCCACTGTTTTTATTTCTCCTTCTCCTTTTTCTTTTCTTTATTTTTTTAAATGATATACATGGAAATTTTTTCCACCGCATAAGGCGATTTTTTACCTCATTTTATACGTTTACCTCGTTTTATTTTCTCCACTGGCTCGCTCTCCATGAGAAGCGTGATCCGTCATTAATATAATATCCGCAGTCGCACGATGTGATTGTGGCGTTGTTCCTATATGGTATAAAGGGCGTATTTTTATTTTCTCATTATGAAATATTTATCGAAAAAAAGTATTGGGATTGCAATTGTTATACTTTCCATTATTGGGGTGCTTATATTTGCAATCGGATCTGGAAAAGAAAAAATTCCACAGGAAAGGGGAATATTTTCTTCGTTAAAAGTATTTGAAAGTTACTATGATTTTGGATCGGTTTCAATGAAAAACGGGAAAGTATCGCACGTATTTAAAATGAAAAACGAAAGTAATTTTCCTGTTGTCATTGCAAAAATCTATACATCGTGTATGTGTACATCGGCGAGTCTTTTAACGCGCGAAGGAGAAATTGGGCCGTTTGGAATGCAAGGGCATGGATTCATCCCGACTATCGATCGTGTTGTTGAACCAGGAGAAGAATTTACAGTAACCGCCGTCTTTGATCCGGCCGCACATGGTCCTGCGGGTGTCGGAAGAATAGATCGTGCAATTTTTTTGGAAAGTGATGCACGGAACACACTTCAAATTGGATTTAGCGCGACGGTAACTCCGTAATAGAATGCAATAGATATATGAACAAAAAACTAATCATCATAATTTCGTTAGGAATTTTATTTGTGCTGTTTTCTCTGTTTTTTCGAAGTAATAATTCGGCAAGTATACTATGGGATTTGAGTCGGAGTGGTACATTCTTGCTTCCTCTTATTGTCGCTTCAGCACTTGTGGATAGCATCAATCCCTGTGCATTTTCAATTTTACTTCTCACAATTGCATTTTTATTTAGTGTTGGAAAGATGCGTTCGAAAATTCTGAAAATCGGAGGGATGTATATATTTGGCATTTTTGTTGTATATATATTCATTGGGCTTGGAATTTTACAGGTGCTTCACCTCTTTGGAACACCTCACATTATGGCAAAAGTGGGTGCAATATTGCTCATACTTCTTGGTGTGATTAATCTACTTTCCCGTATATTTCCGAAATTTCCAATACGACTTAAGATTCCGGATGTGACGCATAAAAAAATTGCAGCACTCATGGAATATGCATCGCTTCCGGCAGCATTCATATTGGGAATATTCGTGGGGTTGTGTGAATTTCCGTGCACGGGAGGGCCGTATCTCGCCGCACTTGGATTACTCCATGACAAAGCAACGGCATTTCAGGGATTTTGGTATCTCGTGCTCTACAATATAATCTTTATTCTTCCGCTTCTTATATTACTCTTTATTTCAAGTAATCGAGTACTGATCGAAAAAGCGGAAATGTGGAAAAGAGAACATACGGGCGCGATGCGTGTGTGGGGCGGCATTATCACAATAGTGTTGGGTATTGCCATCCTCTTCTTTTAGAAAGATAAATAAACAAAAAATATAAAAACTTATGGAACATATATATCATGAACATCATGAAGACAAAAAAAATGATGAAGTTCAAAAACAAAGAAAAGCGAAAGAAGACTATCTAATTCCTGCAAGTATTGTTATCGCAGCACTTGTGATTTCATCGGCGTGGGTCTATACCGCAAGGTTGAAAGGCATCAGTGATAAAAATGAAACGCAAGTGTCAGAAAGTCAACAAATTTCACAGAGGGAAAAAACAATTCCTGTTGTGTGGGGGGATTTAGGAATGAAGATGGTAAAAGCGGGAGTAATCGATCGAGAACGGTTTCTCGAAGTATATGCGAGTCGAGGGGGATTGCGCGATGCGGAAAAGAAACTTCTCGATAGTTCGGATAATGGTGCATTATTGGTGAATGATGAAAATGCGGGAGTACTTTTAAATTTATTTTGGGCGCTTGGGTTGGGAAATAAAAATGAAATATTAGAACAGGGAGAAATGGTGGATAAAAAGTATGGAGGAGATCCCGGAAAGTTTGCATCCACGGGTGGATGGATTCTTGCAAAAGGAGACCCGATGAATCATTACAGTGCACATCATTTTTTTGAACTTTCATCCGAACAACAAGCGCTCGTGGAAGAGGTAAGTAAAAACATTTTCCGTCCGTGCTGTGGAAATTCGACTCATTTTCCAGATTGTAATCACGGTATGGCGATGTTGGGGCTTCTGGAGCTCATGGCATCTCAAGGTGCAACTGAAGCGCAAATGTATACAGCCGCACTTACTATGAATTCTTTTTGGTTTCCCGAACAGTATGATAACATTGAATCATTTTTGAAGACGAAAGGAGTATCATCGCTTAATGCAATAAATCCAAAAGATATTTTAAGCGCTCAATTTTCTAGCGCTTCGGGTTATCAAGGGATGATGGCAGAATTTACCCAGCCTCAATCTGGTAAGACGCCTACACGAAAATCAGGGGGTGGTTGCGGGGTATAGTATAAGTAGTTGAACATTTATTTATCTTCTTATGTCTTATATGTCATGTGTAAAAAAAGGACTTGTTGCTATGGGTATACTTCTTCTGGTGTACGGAAGTATAGTTGTTGTAGTGTCTGGATCCGCGTTTGCGACGGTGCAGTTTTTTAAGTATTGGTATTTTATAATGAGCGTGGCGATTGGGTTTGGAATACAGATTGGCTTGTATCAGCATCTCCGGGCGCTTACACATACAAAGAACGGCGAGGGTAAGCTTCTTGCGGTGACCGGCACAACATCGACGTTGGCAATGATATCTTGTTGTGCTCATTATCTTGTAAGCATATTGCCGGTATTAGGAGTCTCGATATTTGTGTCGGTTATTGATGGATATCAGGTAGAACTTTTTTGGGTTGGAATTTTATTCAATGTTGTGGGTATTGCGTATATGATGAGCCGGATTGAAAAAATTAAACAACAGAATTAATGAAAAAAATAAAGTTTGTTATAATTGTGTTAATTTTCGTCGCGGTTGGATTCTTCCTTTTCACGTTTTTTGTATCTAAAGATAAATTAACTTCAATAGATAATGTTCTTTCGGAAGATGTTGTTCAGTCGGATATATCGCAAAATTCGTCCGTTCCGTTACGAACATATGAGGGAAAAACAAGTTCAAACGGTAGGGTTGAAATTAAAATTCAACCGCGTGTTCTTTCTTCAGGCGAATTGGGTTTTGATATAGAGTTCGATACTCATACGGGAAGTCTTGACCAGGATGTTATGAAAATCGTCTCATTGATTGATGATCGTGGAAACACAATTTTGCCTGTTCGATGGGATGGCTCGCCTCCCGGTGGACATCATCGCGCAGGAACGCTTATTTTTCCGCGCACAATGCCGCAATGGACGTCAGTCACGGTTGTTGTTCGCGATGGTGGTGATCTGTATGAACGGAAATTTATGTGGCAACTCTAATTAAAAATAAAAAGGTCGTCAATATTAAAAAATAATAAAATGCTTTCATTAAAACGATATGGATGGCTCTGTGTCTTGGGAGGGGAGGTTTTATTTACCCTTTGTTGGTTTTTTGGATTTTTATCTATCCGTTCAGGAGAGGACATTCGTTTACATCATCAGTTATTTGAGGTGTTCCCTGGGGTGACATGGGGTGCGGTCGGTGGTTTCATGCTCATGCTCGTGTATGTGTTTATCTTTTCATGGATTTTTGCGTGGTATTATGTGTGGATGCATAACACGAGTGTCGTAGGCAAAACAGTAAACAAATAATATATATGGAGAAAAATATATTTAGCGGAAAGAGGATATCGTGGATGATGTTTCTTTGTTGTGCAGTGATGGTGATTGCTGGTTTTTTCATATTTCGCCGCACAGGGGGTTCGGGAACGCCGTGGATATTAGTTGGAATCTGTATTATTGGACACATTACAATGATGTTTTTTGGACATCACCATGGAGAGATGGAAAACAAAGAAAAAGAAGAGAAGATAATACATGCGAACGGAGAAGAAAAAAACATCAAACATGAGAATCATGGGGGATGTTGTCACTAAGTAAACATATGATAAACATTGAATCTTCTGACTATGGGTTGTGGTCTGTTGTAGTACTAAATTCGGTTGCGTTTCTTTTCTTCCTCTTTAGTTTTGCGCGTCCGCACACATCTCGTGATTGGCGTTCATTTGGAATGATTTCGGCATTCATCATTGCATTATTTGTGGAAATGTATGGATTTCCACTCACTATTTTTCTTTTTTCAGGAATGCTTTCACGATGGTTGCCCGGTGTTAATATATTTACTCATAATGCCGGTCATTTATTTGAGGATATATTTGGATGGGGCGGTGATCCGCATTTTGGACCGTTTCATATTGCAAGTTATGTTTTCATCATTGCCGGATTTGTGTTGCTTTCGAAGGCGTGGAAAGTACTCTACGAGGCACAAAAAAAACATACTCTTGCGGTAAGTGGACCATATGAAAAGATCCGGCATCCTCAATATGGTGCGTTCATTCTCATTATGTTTGGTTTTCTTTTACAGTGGCCGACCATACTTACCATAATTATGTTTCCTGTCCTGCTCTGGATGTATATGCGTCTTGCGAAGAAAGAAGAACGTGAATCCAAAGAAATATTTGGAATGGAGTGGGATGAATATGCAAAACGGACGGGAGCATATATTCCGATCAAAAATAAGAATAAATAGAAATATACACAGTATATGGAAAAAAATATAAATGAACCAAGAAAAAAAGACATGTTATTTTCCGTGAGTGTCATTGTTGCCGCGCTTATCATTTCTTTTGCCTGGATTTATACGTCAGGACTTAATTCATCTTCTCTAAAGATTGAAAAGAGCAATAATACAAACGGAGTAGCGCAAGAATCTCCAGTTCATTCACATGGATGCGGAGTGTAGTATGTTGTGAGTGCGCGCGACACATGAATCACTCCAGTATATAAGCATCACAAAATAGTATGTGTGATGCTTATTGTTGGAGTTTGAGGACATAGAGCATTTTTTTAGTTATTTTGTAGACAATACCCCGTGGGGGTGTATACTGTATTAAATGGAAAAAGGAGGAAAACAAAAAATGATTCGTCGCTTGAAAATTATTGAGGGACAAGTGCGTGGGCTTCAAGAGATGCTAAAAAAGGATACATATTGTATTGATGTAATCACTCAAACGTCGGCGGTAAAACAAGCACTTTCTACCATCGAAGATATTCTACTTGCAAATCACCTAGGTACGTGTGCATTGCACCAAATGGCCCACGGAGAAGTTGAAAAAGCAAAAAAGGAAATTTTGAAGGTGTACCAACTTAAAAGGAAATAATATTTATCTTATGAAAAAACAAACATATAATGTCCATGGTATGCATTGTGCGAGTTGTGTGCTTACACTCGAACGTGTGCTTTCAAAGACCATGGGAGTACATTCCGCGTCAGTCAATTTTGCCTCTGAATCGGCACTTATTGAATTTGACGATCATATCGTTTCAGAATCAGAACTCGCGAGGTCGGTTGCATCCGCGGGATACCATATGGAAATTCCACGTGCGGGAGTAGAGTCGTCTCACATTGAAAAAGAATATACAGAAAAAAATAAGAAAGTGTATGGAAAGGGAAGTGAAATGATTTCTCTGAAGGTGTTGGGCATGGATTCTCCTCACTGCGCGGCGATGGTGGAACATGCACTCAAAAAATTGGATGGGATAGAGATGAGTGATGTTGATTTTTCAAACCAGCGGGCGAAAATTGTTTTTTATCCAAAAAAACTTTCTCTCCAGATTATATTTAAAGCGATTACTGATGCGGGATATACACCCATAGAAGAAGCTGGAGACGCTGAAAAAATACTTGATAGAGAAAAAAATGAACGGGAAAAACAGAAAAAGACAATGAAACTGAGGATCATTGTAGGTGGCCTCCTTTCCATGCTTATATTTTTAGGGAGTTTTCCGGAATGGTTTCCTTTTATTCCGTCTCTATTGAACAATGGGTGGATGTTACTTCTCCTTACTACGCCCGTACAATTTTGGGTCGGTTCGCAGTTTTACAGTGGGCTGAAACTTCTAGTGAAATATCACACTGCGGATATGAATACACTTATTGCGATTGGAACACTGGCTGCATATGGATATAGTGCAGCGGTCGTTTTCTTCCCAGGTTTTTTTTCTAAAAATGGTGTGATTCCGGCGATGTATTTTGATACATCTGCGGTTATTATTGTGTTGATTCTCTTGGGAAAGTATTTTGAAGCCTTGATGAAGGGGAGAGCCTCGGAGGCTATAAAAAAACTTATTGGACTTCAGCCAAAGACTGCAAAAGTAATGCGAGATCGGAAAGAAATTGAAATTTCAGTTTCTGATGTTGTGGTTGATGATATTATAGTGGTTCGTCCCGGAGAGAGAATTCCGGTTGACGGAAAAATAATTGAAGGTGATTCCGAAGTTGATGAGTCTATGGTTACTGGAGAATCAATGCCAGTTCATAAAACAGTGGGAAGCGTGGTTATTGGGAGTACTATAAATAAATTTGGAACATTTACGTTTCAGGCGACGCGGGTGGGAAAAGACACGGTACTGTCGCATATCATTAAGATGGTTGAAGAAGCACAGGGATCGAAGGCTCCGATCCAACGCTTGGCTGACGTGGTATCTTCTTATTTTGTTCCAATTGTATTTGCGATTGCAGTAGCGACATTTGGTGTGTGGGTGATATTTGGTCCAACTCCCGCCTTTACACTCGCACTTGTAAATTTCGTTGCGGTATTGATTATTGCGTGTCCGTGTGCACTTGGTCTCGCAACTCCCATGGCGATTATGGTTTCGTCCGGAAGTGCGGCCGAAGAGGGGATTTTAATAAAAGATGCAGCTTCTCTTGAAATTGCAAATAAAATAAATACAGTGGTGTTGGATAAGACGGGTACATTGACACAGGGAAGACCTCAACTTACAGACATAGTGGTATTTGGTAGGGGAAGTAAAACAGAAGTATTAAATTTTGCCGTATCACTTGAACAGCGTTCTGAACATCCATTGGCGCAGGCGATTTTGCAATATGCCGCGAGTCTCGATCAAAAATCTTCACATCCGATTGATCGGGCAATTATTGATGAAGCGGAACATGAGAAAATTGATTTATACCCACTTGAAAATTTTCAAGCAATTTCTGGAAAAGGGTTGTCCGGGACATTAACCGTTGGAATGGAAAAAAGGAAAGTATATTTGGGGAATAGGGCACTTATGAGAGATATAGGCGTAAATATTTCTCAGTATGAAACAGATATTCAAAAACTTGAATCCGAAGGGAAAACAGTGATGACGCTTGTGGTTGAAAAAGAGATAAAGGGAGCGGTGGCCGTAGCGGACGTATTAAAAAAAGAGTCAAAAGAAGCAATACGTATATTGAAAGATAATCATATTGATGTGTGGATGCTGACTGGAGACAATGATCGTACTGCGCGTGCGATTGCAAAAGAAGTGGGAATTGAACACGTGATGAGCGAGGTGTTGCCAGAGAAAAAATCTGAAAAAGTGCGTGAACTTCAAAAACAGGGAAATATTGTGGCAATGATTGGTGATGGAATTAATGATGCTCCGGCGTTAACACAGGCAAATATCGGTATTGCGATGGGCGAAGGTACTGATATTGCAATGGAATCCGCAAATATCACATTGATGCGAGGTGACTTAATGTTGATTCCCAAAATAATACATATATCGAAACGAACCATGAAAATTATAAAACAAAATCTTTTCTGGGCATTTTTCTATAATGTGGCATTTATCCCTATCGCCGCAGGGGTGTTTTATCCCTTCTTTGGAATTTTGTTAAATCCAATTTTTGCGGGAGTTGCAATGGCATGTTCGAGTATATCCGTAGTTGGAAATTCACTTCGTTTAAAAAGGAAAAATACATGATTATGGAATCAAAGACATACAAATTTTTTGTACATGGGATGCATTGTGCCTCGTGTATTCTGGTAATTGAGGAGATATTAAAAGAGGTTCCTGAGGTGCGTGAGGTGAAGGCAAATCTTCATGCGCGCACTGTTGAAATAACTGGAAAATGGGAGAAGAATCCGAGTGAGTTAGCCGAATTATTCACTTCTTTTGTGGAAAAAAATGGGTACACTCTTTCGCTTGAAAAAGAGGAAAAAGAGAAAAAATGGAATGAATTTATCTTCGCATTTCCAATTGCCGCTGCCCTCATTATTGGATTTATATTTTTGCAGAAACTTGGACTTGTAAATGTAATTTCTGGAGGAGAGGTAGGGTATGGTGCCGCATTTTTGATTGGGCTTGTTGCGTCGGTGTCTTCATGTCTTGCGGTGGTGGGTGGTCTTGCGCTTTCGCTCTCTGCACAATATGCAAAAGGGGGAGCAGGATGGAGACCGCAGGTATTGTTTCATGGCGGACGTCTTATCGGATTTTTTATTCTTGGTGGAATTATCGGCTTCCTCGGCAGTTCGTTTCATATGGGACAAACAGGAAGTGTATTATTGGGAGGATTGGTTGCAGCCATCATGCTTGTACTTGGAGTAAATCTCCTTGATGTATTTCATGGGATAAAGAGATTTCAATTTACAATGCCGAAAGCGATAGGAAAAAGAATTATGAAAGAACGAGTGATAGTAAATGGAATTACTCCCTTTGTTGTTGGCGCGGTAACGTTTTTTCTTCCGTGTGGATTTACACAATCCATGCAGTTATACGCCCTTTCAACGGGAGATTTTGTTCGTGGTGCGTTTATCATGCTTGTCTTTGCGTTGGGAACATTGCCGGTATTGAGCGCGCTTTCATTCAGTTCGGTGAATATACAAGAAAAATCATGGAGTGGAATTTTCTTTAAAACTGCGGGAATTGTGGTGATCGCACTTGCATGTTTCAATATCATAAACATACTTGTCGTAACAGGGATTATAAACCCGGTATTTAATTTTTAAATATGAATAAATCAATTATTGTTTCCGTTGGTGTCGCTATACTTTTAATTGGAGGCGCAATTGCATATACCTCAAACACCGCATGTGTAGGAAATTCCTGTAGTGCTTCACCGTCTCAAAATAACCAAAAAATAGAAAACGTAAAAATTGTTGGAGAGAGGCAAATCATTGAGATAGCAGTGAAAGGCGGATATATCCCGAGAAAGACAATCGCGAAAACTGGGATTCCAACAATACTTCGAATGAAAACAAATGGAACGTTTGATTGTTCGTCTTCACTTATGATTCCCCAATTAAATTATCGCAAGATTCTCTCCTCTTCTGGAGTAGAGGATATAGAGATTTCCGCATCCAAGGCAACGGGGGTACTCCGCGGTCTTTGTAGTATGGGAATGTATAACTTTGAAGTGGATTTTGAGTAGGGAATCAAGAAATAACCTTGAATTGACAAAATAGAGTTAGGTATGGTATAATCAACTCAGAAGGTGTGAAGAGCACACTAATTTCAAAACATCCCACTGAAGAACAAATTGGGGATTATCGGTAGTAACAAAAAATGGACTCATTTTCATGGGTCCCATTTTTTTTTCTAGTTACTAACTACAGATTACTAGTTACAATGTCTTTTATGGGCCTGCCCAGTAGTGAAGCGAAGCTTCTACTACTGGGGACAATTATCCGCCTTTCTAAATCCCGCTTTTTGTGCTTCTTCTTCATTGCAGAAATATTGTTCTCCCTTCCTCATATCAACTTTCACTTTCAAATAATTATCGCATCCTGGCACAAGATATGTTTTTCCATATCCTTTTTCGGAAATATTCCCCTTAATCGTGCATTCCGGTGATGGCGGTGGTGTGTCTATTTCACGTTCCGAAGTTGTTGTTTGTTCCATATTCACTGATTGGCATGCATCCCACATTCCTCGTTTTTCTCGTTTTGCTTCTTCTTCAGCAGTAGCAAATAAGTCGCGATAACGATTGTCCGGCGGACTTTGCACGCGAAGCGCGTATCCGTTTCGTATAATTTCATTGTTCGCAATCGTATTATCCACTCCAGCCATCTCGCTGGGAATAATAACATAGCGGAGCAATCGTCCATATTCGTCTTCGCCTGATATATCTTTATCTAAACGCACGCTCTTTTTCTCAAGAAGATTTTTTGTAAATTCTTTTGCTTCGGAAAAATAACATTCGCCTTCGTCTGGTGAATTGATGCCGATGAGGCGCACACGAATTCCATCTTCAATTTCAACAGTATCTCCGTCAATCACGCGCTCGACGATGTGAAGCGTGTTATCAAAACTTTTTGAGAGATTTGTATTTTTTACAATTGAATAGCCGCCTAATCCTAAAGCAAGTAACAATGCACTTAATGCCGCAATAATTTTCGCCTTATTCATATATTTATAATTATACAATTTCATAAAATAAAATCCCCCGATTGTAGTGGGGGATTTTTGTATTAATTATTCACGAAATATGCGTAAAACATAATTCCGATTACGAAAAGAAGCCACGACCAAAACCAAAGTCGTTTGTAGAATGGTTTCTCATTTTCTTCTACAGCGGGTTCTTTTTTTCTTGTATCCGCAAGATAACATACAAAGTCATTATCAAACCACACAAGTGACCCGTTTTTTTCTACGACATTGAGATTGTCGTCTCCTATACCCACTTTATTCCGAGTGTCTTCCAGAAGTGGATATTCATTGATATCAAGTACCTCAGATTGAGAAAGATCTAAATTTTCCTCAAGTATAAGATCCACTGTACTTCCAATAACAAGATCCTTTACTGGATTCGTAAGCCCGATATCAAACGGACTTTCTTCAAGTTCATATCCAAGTTTTTCCAATGGTTCTTCTGAAAGGGCAATAGTATAATCGTCTGGCCCTTCCTCCTGTAGATTTCCGTCAATATCGTATGAATATAATTTCTCTTCCTCAGAATTCTGACTAAAATCAGAATTCCGACTGAGAAAATCCGATTTAATGCACGCATATTGTTTATCAAACCAGATAATAAAACCGTTCCAACGAATGACGCCGATGGGGGTGTTATCTGAAGATGGATATTTCAGTGTTTCCGAAAGTTTTCTTACATCATTCTTTAAAAGTTCATCATCATATTCAGTGGGAACTGGATATTCGTTGATGTCGAGCACTTCCGAACCTTCAAGATCAAATGGACCTTGAAGTACGATATTTTCTTTCTTTCCTGGGATAAGTTCAATCCCCAAACCAATATCATTCGGGGTCAAAGAGTGTTGCGTTTTTTTTAGTTCTTCGGACACAGCGAGTGGCCGTTCCGAAACAGTACATGTGATGTTTGATGGTGATTGTTCAATTTCGCCACCTGAATCGTAAAAGAAATGCTTATTTTCGTTCATTTTCCTACCTCTTTAGTTGTGATTGAGCTGGATATATCATACGTCTTTTTTGTTTTATAAGTCAATAAAAATTCCCCCTGGCGTTACGTCGGGGGAATGTTGGTTATATTTTGATTTTCTTTCCGTCAAAATCGAGACAGATTCGTGCACCAATCCAAAAGTCGAGTGGAACGGGAATTTTTCCCCTTCCACCGGGAAGGTCAACGACATGAGTTGGATATGCAGGACCGGAGAGACGTTTTCGAAGTTCGGTCATAATTTTTTCTTCTTTTCTAAGAGAGACAACAAAATGTTCCTTTCCCTCCACATAATCGCATCGATATATGTAGTAGGGACGTATTCCGTTCTCGTAGTAAAGTACACTGCACATTTTTTCAAGCGTATCAACATTGTCATTTACACCTTTCAAAAAAACGGTTTGAGTAAGCATTTCCGCGCCCGTCCTTTTTATCAACTGAAGCACGCCGAGCACTTTTTTTGTGAGTTCTTTTGGATGATTCACGTGAAAAAGTACAACGAGGTGTTTTTTCTTTGCAACAAACCTCATCTTTTTCAGAAGTTCTTTAAAATGTTTTGTTTTAAAGCTATCGGGGGCAAAAAACGGCATACGCGTTCCAATGCGGATTACTTTTACCGATTCAATTTTCAGAAGCTCGTTTAAAGCAAAAATGAGTCTAAGCACGGTAAACATTGGATCACCACCACTCAAAATCACGTCGTCAATTTCCGGATGATTTTGTATGTATTCCGAACATTTTACAATTTCTTCCTCGGAGAGATCGCCGTCTTTATCTCCGATTTGCCAGCTTCGTGTGCAATGTTGACAATGTCCTGCACAATCAAGGGTAAGTTTGATAAGGGCGCGATTCTTGAATTTGTGTACAAGTCCTTTCACTGGACTATATTTTTCTTCCTCAAGTGCATCGCTTTTAAATCGGAATGTTTTTTGTGCCCTTCTTGGTTTTCTAAATTGGAGTGCTATTTCCTTGTTATTGCCATTTTTGATAAGTTTTCTCACATATGGAGATATTCGCTCTTTCATCTCTGTTCTCCTTTCTTTTCAAATTTCTATTATTGATGATAAATCAAAAACCGTTTTCTTTCCACTATTTTGGAGTTATAATCAATAAATATATGGAGGGAGATAAAAATATACAGGGAAAAAGAGGGCAATTAAAAACCATAGAGTTGTTAGAAGATATAAAAAATCGCCTTTTTGGGTTGAAAAGGGAGGCAAAAGAAAATATGGAGGAGTACATAAATGAAAAGGCAAAAAAGGAACAATTATGAGTTTAGAAATAATAGAGGATCCAATAGTGAAAAAAAGAGGAAAAAATAAAAAAGCCGAAACGACCGAAAGTATTGTTGTTGCCAAAGAAGTGCTGAAAGACATAATTGAAGACGAAAATCTTGAGGAGAGTCCGGAAGATATAGAAATCCAGGAGGTAAACAAGGAAATAGACCGAGAGGTAAAAAATATTGAAGATATAAATTCAATAGTATTGCGTGGGGAGGAGAGAGATTCGCAAGGCATATTCTCGCGTTTTTTCGATCGAGCGAAAGAAATTAAAGATGAGGTGAGTAAGGTTATTTCTGAAAAGGAAGAGGAGATAACACATGTTATTCGGGAAAAGAAATTGGAGAAACTTTCCAGGTATTATGGGGAAAATAATGCGACAGTGGATGAAGAAAAAATATATCAGAAGATTGAAAAAATGTATGGAGATATTGATACAAAAAAACTTAGTATGTGGGAAACCCAAAAAATCTCAGAAATTGCATTAGAACTTGCGAGAAGATCGTCTGAAAAATCTGATGAACAACATGCATCCCGTTGGGAGAAATTTATAAATAGTGAACACTATCCTGAGTTTGTAAAAAATGTTGAAAAGAGCGTGATTGCAAAACATCCAAACGCATCAATTGTGGAAACACTGGAGGATATGTCTAGTTTATATGGAGAAAATCCTCGTCTTATGATGCAGTTTCTGTACAATCAGACGCTCTACCAAGAGTATTTTTATACAAAAGAAAAAAATAAGGGTGTTATTGAAAAGAAAGTTATTGAAATAGCGGAAAAATATAAAAACGATCCGCTTGTTATTGAGAAAATACCCAGTCAATTTTTCGAGAAAAGCGATGCTTTCTCGATTGAATTGAAAAGAGAATATTTAAAAGTAAATAAGCGTATTCCATCGGATTATGGATATGCCTTTTCAGATGCATTTCAGTCGTTAGATGGAGATGAAAGAAAAGAAATTGTTGGCTCTTTGATTGGTTCTTGGCAGGGTGTTTCTGGTTCCTTTGATGAACTTACTAAATTTATGAGATATATTTCTCTTACCAGAGAAGAATATTCCTATGCGATCAAGCTAATGAAAGAGAATAATAAGTCGGATATTGGATATATTGATGAACAAGAGGGGAAAAAAATAGATGAAGCTATTTCTCGTTTTCCGGTTATACGGATTACCAACTGGAAGGCACTAAATCTTCCACCTAGTAGCTTAGAGGACGTAAAATCGATTTTAAATAATAGAGACTATGAAAAAGAGCAACTTTCAAATTTTAAGTATATTTCCGATCACGCCGAACAATTTGGACTTACAAAAGAAAAGGCGCGAAGGGAGATTGTCAATTCGGTGATTTATGAGGTAAAAAATAAGGAGAATGACAGGGGATTCGAGATTTTTGGAGAATTATATCGCAATAAGTCCGTTTCCTCGGAAGACCGGGCGCTTCTTTTTGATATGATTTTCAAATCTCCCGATCTTTCGGAAGAGATAAATAATGAAATGATGAGGGGATATGGATGGGGCAGATTGGGAAATAACGATGTAAAAAAAAATTATTTAGAGTCAAAAGAAAATTCCGATATGTATATGCGTCAGATGGCGGAAAAACTTTTTTGTATGTATGGAACCGCAAATGATCTTCGCCACCACCTCACCGAAATTATACAGGGGACCGTCGGATGTCTTAATGTGGAAGATTTTATACGTGGATATACAAGAAAGGAAAGTAATGAGAATATTTGTAGTGAGTTTATCGAGATGTTTTTGAAGAGAGACACACTCGACATAAAATATATGAAATATTTTGTGGATGAGTTGAAAATAAATATTCCGGAATCTCTTGCTTCCGCCCTTAATACACTGAAAGAAGAAAATTATGAAAAATATATGAAGATCCTCAATGAAATTGAGGATTATGGAAGTGTTGATCTTGTTATTTCTGCTTTTCAGAAGGGTTATATAACGCCCCCAAAAAGAGAAACGATAGAACGCATAGTTCAAAGGTCATTAAAAAATATTGACACAATTAAGTGGCTTGTGAGCGAAGAATTTATTGATAAAGACATGGCACTTAAGATCGCACTTCGTGATGACGATCTTTCCGTGACAGAGGGACTTTTTAGTTCATTGTATTGGAGAAATTATTCATATCTTTCAGATGAAAAGAAAAAACACGCAAACTCGCTCTTAGAAGAGATGTTAGAAAAATGCGAGGAACAGAAAAATCCTCGACAAAATCTTCTGTTTTTTAAATATGGATCGATAATAAAGAGTCAACTTAAGATGGGGGATGAATTTATTGACGGAACGATAAGAATGATTAAAAGTTTGCATGATGCAAGTCTAAATGTAGAATTTCTTGAAAAAGCTATTCACCTAGGTATCCAAATATCAGATTCATTTTTAAGAGATACTATCTCACTTGTATCGACATCTAAAGATTTTAAAAACAAAGAAGATTTTTTGCGTTTTTATTTTATTTATAGAAATGATGAATTATCTAATTCAGACACCGACGAGCATATAAAGAAATTTCCATATTTGGAAAAAGCAAAGGGAGATGTCCGGGATATTTTTGAGGATATTATGAGAAATGACAAAAACGATTTGGATTCTGTCTTTTTCGCTTTTAAATGGAGCATTTATGAAGAAAATGAAAAAATACCTCAAGATGTGTTTGATAGGATAGTGGATGAGTATATTGGAAGTCACTTCAACTTGGCGAGTATATATGAACACAACGAACAGTGCGTGAAATATTTTAACAAAAAATATGGAGCAGTAGCAGAAATATTGGATAAGCGGAAAAATCCGTGGTATTTCGAAAAAGATGACGAACTTGAAAAAAATGAGAGAGTTATATTGGATTTTATGAATATATTGTCCAAAACGGATATTATATGGGCAAAAGAAAATGGGTTTTTAGATAAAGAAAAAATTTTGTCAATAATGCGAGATATTTTACTTTCGAAGCGGTTGGTCCTCATTCAGAATTTAGAAAAAGAATTTGTCCCTTGGCTTATGGGAGATGTTGATTTACTTAAAGGTTTGAGTGACGAGATGTTTGAAATGCGTTTTCATGATGATGCGCGATATATATTTCAAAAATCTTTTTCAAATATTATGGGCAGTGAGAAGCTCTTTGGGAGCATAAAAAAATATGATGGTGCACAAATAAAAAATATTGCTGCGGGGGAACTTATTTCTTCGTGGTTTTCTTCAGATGAAAAAATCGAGAAGGTATTTATTGATGCAGAACCCAAGACGAAAGACTCAATAAAAGTAATTCAGGAATTTATCACGGAAAACAAGAGAGAAAAAAGTAATTTTGGACTTACTATTATTGCTCTCTTAGGTGCTCGCGAGTATAAATTGGGACTTTCGCGTGACGCATTTCTTATTTCAGTGGGTGACGCGTTGTTGTCATATAAGAAATGTATATCTACGTGGGATACAAAAAAGGTTCCCGAAGAAATTCGTGCGACGATCGGTATGGAATATGAAGTGACAGGATCGCTTCGCGACGAATATACAAAACTTACTGGACGCGAAATTGCGACCGATCTTAATGAACTAAATAATTTTGCACGAATCGGAAAGGGTAATGATCCGGTATACGAAATCGCGACACAAGTTGCGGATAATCCATATTTGGTGCTTTTACAGATGCAACTTCTTGAGGACATTGGATTCCTTGATTTTAATTTCAAAAAAGAAGGGTATGACAAGGGAGCTCGAGGAATGCATCTCACAATAGGAGGGGAAAGAGGCTTGGAACAGAATAAAAACACACACTTTCTACACAATATGCTTATTGCATCAAATTGGGGTGGAGTAAACGCTGGAAAGGATGTTTCGGGTGCGTCACGTGGACGCTCCTATCCTCTTCGTGAGAGGAGTCATACCAAAACATCAGCGGTTGAGATGCGATCACTGTCCATTGATAAAAAGGAACCATTTGAAAGAGCGGTGCTTACCGCACACCTTGGTGCAATTGCGATACAAGCGGTTGAAAAATACACAAAAATCGATCCAGAGTCGTTTGATATAGCATCATTTCCAAAAAATGAAGAGGAATTTAGAAACTTTGTAAAAGAAAAATCTTTACTAAAAGAAAGTACGAGTGATCCAAAAATACTTTCTGTGGTTTTTGCGTGGTGTAAAATGGTGTGTGATATACGCATGTCGATTGGAAGTCATAATAGTGAGTTCTTGGAACGAGAAACGGTGGGATATTTAGACAGGAATGGGAATTGGGTTGATACGGAAGAATTTGGGGGAAAGGACAATAAAACACGCTTCGAGTCAATAATAAAGAAATCGGGTATGCCCGTTGAAGAATATATAAAAAAAGTGACTACATTAAATCCAGACAAAGTTTTTAGGGAAGCGGATAGGGAACTTATCAATACATATACCGCGATTGCAAATCTTTTTATAAAACCAAGCAGTGAAAGTGGCGGAGATCAGGCAAATGCTTCCGCAGTATTAGCAACAACAAAAGTAGAGGGGAAGATTGAAGATGATTCGTTTCAAAATGTTGAGACATTCTCTTTCGAAAAGGGGGACATTGATCGAAGAGGGTATTATTCATTTCAGGGAGGGAGTAAGGAAATGATTATTCACGCCATCCAAAGCGCACTTCTCACGTTTAAAAGTCGTATGGAACAGTCGCTTTCATTTCAATAAAGAAAATATGCGAGAAGATGTTTATATTAGGCAATTAGAATACACAGTAAAAAATATAATACAGACTCCCCGAGATAAGGACTTGTATGAATTTCTTAATGACGCATATAAAGATTTACAGTATGACTATGGGGAATTTGTATGTTTGCTCGATGGATTATTTGAATCAGGAAAAATCACAAAATTAGATTATGTTATTTTTTTTGGAATCTATATTATCTTTGAAAAATATTATCCATACGGATTCGTTCTCTTAAGAGATGTATTTTTATTTGGAAGGAGAAAAGAGGTATTTATTTATTTTCTAAAAAATAATGAAGAAATGCCGGTTCCCATAAGAGATTATTTGATTTCTTTTGTTGAAAAATAAAAACCGCTTTCCAGCGGCTTTAATTTTTTGCTGCGGCACGTTTTGCGCGTGTTCGGTCGTTTTCGGTAAGATACTGTTTTCTGAGACGCACACTTTTTGGCGTCACTTCGAGATATTCGTCTTCGTTCATAATTTCAAGTCCGCGTTCAAGGGTAAGTAAAAGAGGGGGAGTGAGCATAATTGCGTCATCTGAGCCACTCGCACGCATGTTGGTGAGTTCCTTTCCTTTTGTTGGATTTACCACCATTTCATCTCCTTTTGAGACATTCCCAATAACCATTCCCTCGTATACTTCTGTTCCGGGGCCAATATAGAGTGTTCCGCGGTCTTGTAGATTTGCAAGGGAGAATCCAAGCGCTTTTCCAGAAGCCATGGAACTCATTGATCCGACATTGCGTTTTTGTATGGTTCCCGCGTAAGGGCGAAATCCTGTGACTCTACTTGAGAGTATTCCTTCTCCACGCGTATCAATAATGAATTCTCCGCGATACCCTAAAAATCCCCGTGTGGGCATATCGAAAATGACCCGAGTGTGCCCGTGTTCGGGATACATATGCATCATAATTCCTTTTCTCTTTGAAAGTTTGTCAATCACTCCTCCCACGGCTTCATCGGGAACGTCAACAATAATTTCTTCAAACGGTTCAAGAGTTTGTACCGAGCCCGTCGAGGCATCTTCTTTAAAAATAACCTGTGGTTGAGATACCTGCATTTCATATCCTTCGCGTCGCATATTTTCAAGAAGGATTGCGATATGAAGTTCACCACGCCCGTACACTTTATATGAATCCGTTCCCCCCTGTCCCGAGTTCAACGAGGGAGAGAAATCTATTTTTAATCCCACATTTACTTCAAGTTCACGTTCAAGCCGTTCTTTTAATTGACGAGTAGTTACAAATTTTCCTTCGCGTCCTGCAAATGGAGAATTATTTACCAAAAAATTAAGACAAATTGTTGGTTCATCAATTGCAATCGCAGGAAGTAATTCCTGATCCGCATTTTTACAAATTGTTTCTCCGATATAAACATCGGAAATTCCTGCAATCATGATAATGTCTCCCGAATTCGCTTGTTCAGCTTCTTTTCGTTCCATTCCTTCAAATGTGAATATTTTTGTGATTTTTGATTGGCGTGTTTCACCAGTTATCTTTTTTATGAAAATACTTTCTCCTGGTTTTATTGCACCCTCGTATACGCGTCCGATGGCAAGTCGTCCCAAAAAGTTATCGTATCCAAGATTGAATGGTTGCATGCGAAATGGTTTTATTGCGAGTTCCTCTGAAGACGCGGGAGGAACCTCTTTTAAAATAACATCAAGAAGTGGCTCTAAATTTTTTAATTCATCTGAAAGATTTAGTTTTGCAACCCCATCTTTTGCAATTGCATAGACGGTGGTGAAATCAAGTTGTTCGTTTGTTGCGCCGAGATCCATAAAAAGTGCAAGTATTTCATTGTGCGTCCATTCGGGGCGTGCCGCTGGTTTATCAATTTTGTTAATCACCACAATTGGTCTCAATCCAAGTTCAAGTGATTTTTTAAGTACAAATCGTGTTTGTGGCATTGGGCCTTCTTGCGCATCGACAACAAGAAGCACTGAATCAATTGAACGAAGTACGCGTTCAACCTCGGATCCGAAATCGGCATGTCCCGGAGTATCTACAATATTTATTTTTACCCCTTTATAAAACAGAGAGGCATTTTTTGAATAAATTGTAATTCCGCGCTCAAGTTCAATAGCGTTTGAATCCATACTAAATCCTTCTTTTACCATACCTGTTTCCCGCATAAGGGCGTCAGTAAGTTTTGTTTTCCCATGGTCTACGTGGGCGATGATTGCGATATTTCTGATTTCCATAGTATTGAATATTTATTTTTTTATATGGCGTATCGGGGGAAGATAACTTGTCCCGCAACGAACGCAAAGCGTTCTATTGTCGGGATGATTGCGATATTTCTGATTTCCATAGTTGTTGTTCAATAAAAAAATCTCTGTGTGCGCAGAGATAATATCCCTTACGTGTGCTGACTAAGAATAACACATGAGAGTAAAAATGGCAAATTATTTTTCTTTAAAAACTTTGGTATAATAAATATATGATAAAAATAATGGGCCATGAATTATGGCGGGGAGGAGAAAAAATTGGGTATCTTTATGAAAATCACATTGTTGCCCATGACGGGAAGAAGTTGGGGTATTACTCGGGTGAGTATGTATATGATAACGGGGGACATAAACTTGCTCACATTGATGGAAATCACTTGTATTCATATGGGAGGACGAGTGAAGAAAAAATGGAGCTTGAGAAGATAGGAGAGTATATTGTCGGAGCAGTCCCGGAAATTGTGAAGTGCGCAATTTTTGTATTATTAGGATCATAATATGTTCGAAAAACCTGAAGAAAAGCCAATATGCGTTGATACAATGGGAGATAATATTGGAGAAGAAGAGAGTGGTACAGTAATTAATGAGATTGGTGGTTTTGAAAAGATGGAACTGTTTCCATTGAAGCCAGAAATACAAGATCTCATTCGAGGGTATTTTGAAAAAAAAGGATTTGAGATCATGGAAATAACTGATACATATGTAAAAGTAAAATCTCCGAGCGGGAGAAAAATGACGATTGAAAATAAAGTTGCGGAGATGTATATCGGGAAGAATATATAAAAAACACGGAAGACATATCCGTGCTTTTTTGTTTTTTACTTTTTGAGCAAAAAATCCGCGACGATTTTTGCATTTTCTGTTTTTTTATTTTCCGTACAGAAGATAAAGATTTTTTTGAGCTCTTCGGTTCGTTCAGGTTCAGGAAGGCGATTTGCGATGTTCCAATCATTTGGGTTTCTTAAAAAAAGAATTTGCAACTCCTCATCTAGGGTAGGGGCACGATCGAGGAGTTCTAATATTTTCTCAACTCCCCGCAGATCTTTTCTTTTTATACATGCCGAAAGTACTTTTTCAAGTTCCTTTAAGGTGAGGGCACGACCGAGAAGTTTTGCTATTTCTAGTGCATTTTCTAAATATCCTTTCCAGATTACAACGTCAAGGATTTTTTGAAGTCCTTGCGATTTCTTTGATTTGTGGAAAAGATTTATGATGTGTAGTGCATCTTGGAGTGAAAAAAAATCTCTTACCTCCACGCAGTAATAAAGGGCATCCCAAAGCGTGGAACAATTTTTTTTTGCCCATTCATCTCGTTCTTTTTTTGGGAGAAGATCTGCGGCTTTTGAGGCGTCATCAAATCGATTTCGTTCTATATAATCCGCAAGAAGTTCAATAATTTCTTTAGATGTTAATGTACGCTTCATGAGTGCTAGAATTTTTTGGTACTCACGAAAGTGAGGTTTGATACGGTGTGCTATAAATTCAAGTTCTTGGGTTCGCATTGGTTCCTTGAGAAGATTTGCAATATTTGCCGCTTCACTCCAACTCCAATTTTTGTGTAATTTGAGGTGGTAAAGTTTAAGTTCAAGCTCTTTTTCTTTTTCTTCTTCAGAAAGAAATTGTAGCGCTTTTAACTCATATTCTTTTCCGAGTTTAGATATTGAGTTCAAAATCCTTTTTCTTTCGTCCGCCTCCCTTTTTCTTTTTATGTCGTCGTTGTGTTCCATGATATCCTCCTGTGTAATTGTTAAAGAATTATTTTTGCTGAAAAAAAACTAGCTTTTGTCCAGCTAGGGTGTTTCTATTAGGAGGGAATTTTAAAGTTGAAATGGTGGTGGATAAAAACGTCTCAGCTAGACACAAGCGTATGTAGTCTAGATGATGAACTGTGCAAGAAAACCAGCCCAGTGCCATATATTAGCTTTTGATCCATTTTGTTGTAACTATGTACGTTTTTCATACATTTTTATTATTAACGGAAGTTATCATTGTTGTCAAATATTATATACTACAGATCCGCTAATTGAAAAAATCTACATTCAATGCAGAAAGGCACTAAAAGAGGGGGGAAAACAAAAAAAGAACGAAACATTTTCGTTCTTTAGTTAAAAAATCCTTCTTTTTCTGCTATAATTGCCCACACCTCTTTTCGTGTAAGTGTAAAAACTTTCATGAGTTTTTGGATCAATTCTTCATAGAGGTGAGTGTAATATTCATCGCACAGTATCTTGTAGTTGTTACTGTTTATGAGTATTTCAAGAGTAATGCCGTGAAATTCTGCTGTTTTTTTGTTAAACCCCTGTTTGTTTTTTATTGGGAGATTCCAGATTTTTTTCTTTTTTTTCCTTAATTCATCCACCTTTTTATTCATTCGGCGGAGTCTTTTTTCATCTTGAGCGAGTGTGATGAGTGCAATATGCAACTCATCTTCGCTATAAGGGACTCTCATCGCCTCCTCCGAATATTTTGTTTTTAAATTCAGTCAACTGAAATTAGCATACTGCCCACAAAGATAATATGTCAATTGTGGTGCAGTGCAGTATATTGTCTGGATAGAGAGATATTGGTAAAATAGAATGAGATTTATATTTAACAAAGGGGAGTGGAATATGGAAAAAAAGGAATTAGAAAAAAAATCTTTGCCTTTATTGGAATACCAAAAACTCCAAATAGAGGAGACATTGGGAGATGACAATAAATATTTTGCAGGTCTGGAGTTGGGACACTCGCCAACCAAAGAAGAAGCCGCACAGCATTACGTGACACATGGTGGCCCCGAGCACTTCGCCGAAACTCATCTTCTGAAATCTCGTCAAGAACAGATAAAGAAATCAGAACAAGAAAAATGTGATGGTGATAAAGAAGACGAAAGAAATAAGAAAATATAGCCTAAAAGGCTATTTTTATTTAGCCTATGTTTACAAGAAGTTCTGCCGTCACAAAAGTTATGTAAAAGAGAATAAGTGCAAATGCCTCATGTTTTGAGAGTATTTTACCTGTTTTCATGAGGTGAAGGAGAAATACAAGCGCAAACACCATTAATATACCGCTAATATATATGATACGTGGATTAAATGTAAATGGACTGATGAGTGCAACAATACCAACAACAATCGTGGCGTCTGCAATAACAGTGCCGAGAATATCTCCCAACGCAAGATCGTCGCGATGATGTTTTGCCGCCTTGATGGAAAAAAATAATTCAGGGAGTGTTGTCCCAAGGCCGATAATAAAAAGTCCGATAAGTGTAGGACTTAATGAAAGTTCATTCGCAACTTCAACACCAGAAATGACGGTGAAATGTGCACCCAAAAGGAGGGTTGCCATGCTTATAAGAAGGAGAAAAATTATTTTTATTGAATATTCTTTTTTTTGTTTTTCTTCTTTTCTTGGGTTGCTTTTGAACACATAAAAATAGAAGAACAGTCCTACGATGATGAGTGCGAGTCCCTCAATTCTTGAATAATATCCGTTGATGCCGAAAATGATCGGAATGAGCATGATGACGATATATGAAAATCTGTGTTTTATTAATTTGCTTTCTACTTTCAGGGGATGACCGGAAATGAAAATAACAAACGCAAATACAAGCGTGAGGTCCGCGATATTCGAACCAAAAAGCGTTCCAAGTCCCAGTGAGGGAGTTCCCTCAATGGCTGAAGTAATGGAGATAAATGTTTCAGGCATAATTGAAATGACTGCAACGATAAGAAAGCCGACAACATATCTCGGGAGATGTAGTCCCTCCGCCAGGCGGGTGGAATACCGAATAGCAAAATCAGCGCTTTTAACAACCAAAAAAAGCGATAAAAAAAGAAGCGCTGAAAAAAATATAATTTCCATTATTCTTTCTTCTTATCCCACGTATCAATTCCGAGTATTTTCACTCCATAATACACGACGAGTGCGACAATAATAAAATCAATAATGACACTAATGAGATCGCCATAGAGAATACGTGCTGATCCAATTGAGATCGAGGCGGTTTTTAATCCTTCAGCCGCACCAAGGGCGATGCCGATAATTGGATTGATAATATCGCCCACCAGCGCTGAGACCACCTTCGAAACCGCACCCCCGAGAATGAATCCCACCGCTAACCCTATTACTCCTTGTTCGCGAATAAAATTAATAAATCCTTTCATATAATTAATTCTACTATTTTTTTCCTATAGTTCCACCAATGTATTTCCTTGAATTTTAAAATATTTTGACACGCCAACCGATGGGCGTGCAGTCATTGGTTCATCTGGTTTTCTTTCCGCATAATTTACGATAATCTTTCCTTCGCGTATTTCTGTAGTTTGTGGGGCAATACGGTCACCTAGCAATATTGCATTTGTTCCCTGTGAGCCGTTTGTTGTGTGTAAGAGGGCCGCGACATAATAAAAAGTTCCACTTCCCCCTCCATTTTGTGAAAGCAAGAAAACGGCATCTTCTTGATTATCGTTATTCAAATCTCCCGATGCTTCATTGCCAAAATAGCGGGTAGTAATTTTTGATGCCGATCCGGGGATGATTTCTTCCGACAGGCCGTTTACTAACGTGGTCGGTTTATTTTCTATTACATAGGTGCCATTTCTCGAGTCTATCTGAACGGGTAGCGTGTTAAATGTATAGGTGTTCAACACAAGGGCTCCAACGACAAGTATTAAAACTATAATAATAATTCCCAAAGTTGTTTTTTTCATATATATAAATTATATCACGATGTACTTATGAACGAGTTGAATTAAAAAACCGGAACACTGTCTCGGTTTTTATAAGCCCTTCTCTAAGTCAATTACTTCATCAATACGTATTTGACTGATAAATTCTGGTACGTGGCTCACAAGAATCATCGCGCCGTCGTATTTGTTGAGTGCCGCTGCAATTATTGGGAGATGACGAAAATTCATGTGATTGGTAGGTTCATCAAGAATAAGAAGCCCGGGACGCAACAATACGAGTCGTGCGAATGCAACTAACCCTTTTTGTCCTTCGGAAAGAGTTCCGATTTTTGCGCGCATCACGTGTTCGTTGATGAGAAATCCAGACGCGGTGGAACGAATATCTTCTTCTGTTATTTTATCGGCAACTGAGGAGAGTGCATGATATACTGAGTCATCAAAATTTAATGTAGAAAAATCTTGTCGATAATATCCAACACGAACTCCTTCCGCTATGGTCGATCCCTTTCTGTCCTTGTGGGTGAGCGCTTCAAGGAGTGTGCTTTTTCCAATACCATTTGGCCCCTGTAATAGAAAATGTTGATTTTTTTTGATGGAAATATTTACCTTCTTGGTTATGGGCTTGTGGTTCATAAATACATTGTATGAAGAAATATGAAGCAATTTTCCGGTAACTTCGGGTTGAGAGGGGATAATAAATTGCCGAATAGTTCTATCTTCTTTCCGCACATCCACCATTGCTTCTTCCATCTCTTCCGCTTTTCCCCTCATTTTTTTTGCCACTAAGCGCATCTGGCCTCCTTTGTGAGCAAAAAAGTTTGCCTTATCCTTATTTGCTTGAATTTCTTTTGCAAGGAGAGCATTTTTTCGATTTTCTTTTTCTATACGCAATGAAATTTGTGCAACCACATCGGAATAATTTCCTACGTATTGTTCAATTTTTCTGGTATATACATCAAGGTAGAGAACCCCTTGTGTGAATGCGTTTAAAAAATCAGCATCGTGTGAAATCACTATGCAGGTTTTTTTGTAATCAATAAGGAACTGGGTGAGATGTGCAATTCCTGCTTTGTCGAGGTTGTTGGTTGGTTCATCAAGAAGAAGAATGTCTGGTTTCTGAATAAGTGCAGAAGCAAGAAGAAGTTTGGCCTGTTGTCCTCCGGAAAATGATTTTGCGATTCGGTCATGGGGTGCGTGCAAATTTACGATTTTGAGCACCTCATCAATACGGGGATCAATATCATATATTTTTTTGGAAAAACATTTTTCAAAAAATTCACGCACCGTAAGATGCATTTCTCCGCGGGGAATTACTTGTCGCGCAGTTGCAATACTCAATGTGTCGGCAATGTTGATTGATCCGGATTCCGGTTGCAAGGTACCGGTAATAAGCTGGAAGATAGTACTCTTTCCCGCGCCGTTTTGTCCCATGAGCGTCATTTTTGTTCCATTACGAAGTACAAAATCAACCTCATTCAAAATGGGGTGGTGGTGTCCGAACTCAAAAGATATTTTATCAAACCTCAATATAACTTCGTCGTGTGTCATGGATATATATTTCGTAACGATGCATATTATGTCAAATAAATCACAATAGAGCAATTATTTAAATGAAAACGTTGTTCATAAGAGAAAAAAATAGCGCCGAGAGTATCGACGCCACTTCTTTACTCGTTGTCGGATATTAGGAAAGATGCTTTGAAACGAGTTTCGTCATTTCGAACATATTCACGACCGCTTTGCCACCGAACACTTTCTTCAAGTTTTCGTCGGCATTAATGTTCCGCTTATTGGCTGAATCTTGGAGATTTTTCCCCTTGATATAGACCCAAAGCTTTTTGACGACCTCAGACCGTGGCATTGGTCCCTTTCCGACTACTGCCGCTAACTCTTCACTGACGTTCATCGGTTTCATGAACGCCGAATTGGTTTTTGCCATGGATTTACTATACAAGATTTCGTTTAAAATTGCCATAACATGAGGAAGTCGAAAAAAATAGACGAACTCGCGAGACTGAGCCAGTGTATGGTGAATCGGGAGCTCAAAATGATTGCGTCGAAGGAGGAAATTGGTAGGTTCAAAGAGTCGAAATAAATATCTCGTTCTGAAATATAGCAAAAACCCCGAATTGAATCGGGGTTGGTTTTTAAAAACTAGTTTAATTCGGGATAATCAGGAAAAAATATCTTTATTGATTCATTCTTCAATTTTTGAGTATAAACACTGAAATCGATTGACTGAATATGAATAATTGAAATTGGTATTTGCTCCTCTCCGTCTATACAACCATAGAATAACCACGTTGTTTTATGGAGTGAGTGATATAAGAACTCAAAAGATCTTTTCAGGCATTCCGCAAACTCTTGATTCACGTTTGTTTGCAAAAAGACAAACTCCTCATATTTCATCTTCTCTGGAGGAAGAATTTTGTGTATGGTGAGTTTTACCCTCACTTTTACTCCAGGTTCCTTCTCTATAATTCCTGAAGTTTTTAATTCACTGACAAGTCCGTTCACTTGCAATCTCCATTGGTCCTCATTGCTCTCGAGAACAATCTTTTTGGTAATTGGCAATTTTCCTTTCATTTCTCTTTCCTTATTGATTTGTAAAATTATTTTTCTGAAACCATGATAGCATAAAAGCATGCCATTTGTCAAGTAAGTACTCAACGTGTTGGATGATATTATTTATCTGCCGAAGGCAGAGAATGAGGATAAAAATAATTGTTGACCATTTTAGTTATTCGAATTAAAGTTTGGATATCCAGGTCAAAAAGGAAAACAAAAATGATTAAAAAATTAGCTTTTTTAGAAATTGTGGTTGATGACTTTAATCGAGCGTTGGAATGGTATACCAAAACATTGGGTTTTGATCTCTGCGGTGAAATAACAGAAGGTGAAAGTGGTCTTTGGTGTCAACTTAAAACTAAAGAAGGGGATAATCGTTTGGCACTTTGGAAGCCAAATTGGAAGCCGAGAAAAGAAAAAGATTTTTATTCTTTTATTCCTGTTTTTGAAATTTCTAATCTTGATATGTTTGTTCTTGATTTGAAAACAAAAGAAGTTACATTTTTGGAAGAGATAAGACAGGCGGAAACATATCGCATTACAACGATTGTTGATCCAGAAGGAAATAGGTTGCAATTATTTGAACCCACGGTGTAATTTATTTCGCTCTCCTCCTCTGTTTGTGGGATGGGGCCAGAACCGCGCTATTGTGGGGCAAAAGCAACTTATTGCACGACGACAACACCCTTCATCATGGGATGTATCACGCAATGATAAGAAAAAGAACCGGTATTGCCGAAAGTGAAACTGAACGAATTTCTGTGCAAGATGGTTGGAGATTCAAATAAACTGGTGTCATCGGAAGCGACAACGTGGGCGACATCGTCTTCATTTGTCCAGGTCACCTTGGTGCCTTTTTTTATCGTCAGTGTTGAAGGATTGAAGGTAAAATTTTGGATATTGATAGAAACCTCAGCTGGAGTCGTCGTGGAATTTTGCGCCTGAGGAGTCGGATTAATTCCGTTTTGCGGAGGATTAGTGTTTTGCCTGGAAAGTAGATAATAAACACCGCCCAAGACCACGATGAGAACAATTATTATAATCCCTATTTTCTTCATAAATTTGTATTATTATTCAGGACTAGATAATTATAACACTTCCTCTATATACCCATATGTGTATACTTATTAAGTAAATGATGTTAAGGAAATATTCTCAAGTCTTGATCCGTTCTTTTGTCATCGCTGTAGTCGGCGTTTTTGGTGTTGATTATTTTTCGCATTTATTATTTTCAGCGCCAATGGAGACCACTTCATATTTCTTTGCGAAATTGACACTATTTTTTCTCTTCTCCCTTGTCTTTCTGAGTTTCTTCGGTTCAGAAGAGACAAAGTTCTTGAAAGTGTTGGTTGGCGGAATAATCGTTTCGTTGATCTGGGGGACTTATTACAATATTCTTCCCAACATCTTTGATTTCTATCCTTTTGGGATACCTCTTGTCGGACTCACATTTCTTGGCATGGGTCTTTTTGGCACTGGCCTGGCATTTGGGATTGTACACGCAGTCGCCTTTGTGGTTGGGTATTACATAAGCAAACTCACCGTTCATATCCTCTAGCTCAGCGTGTTGGACGATATTATTTATCTACCGAAGGCAGAGAACTATGATCAAAGTGGAATAAAGAAAAAACCCCGAAATAGATCGGGGTTTTAATGTACTATATTACTTTTCAATAGTTTTTTTTACTTTTGGTCCAAGAACATCAGAAACATCTTTCAAACCGAGGGTCATTGTATTACCCTCAAGCGTTGAATCTTCCTGCATCATATCCATAGCTTTTAGGGCTGAATCAATAACGCCATTAAAGTGCTTTTCCTGAATTTCTGAAGAATTTACACTTCCTGTAGAAAGTGAAGTAATTGCTTTCATTGCAGCTCCATCCCCGTTATCGCGATCGTATCCCCATGGACTGAATTCATCACGAGAAAGATCAACTTTCATAACTCTGCCGATCAGATAATCGAAGTAGGTCTGTCCAGAATCTAAAAGCTGTTGAGCTTGTTCGGTGGTCATTGGCATAGGATCGTAATGCATAAATCCCATTCCTTGAGGTTTTGAAGCATTATAGAGTGCTGCAAGAACCGCTGCTTTGTTAAGACCAGCCAAGGAAATGTAACCAGGGGTTGTTGGTTTTGGTGGAGCCGAACTCTTTTTCTCTTCTATGATACTTGTTTCTGTGGCAGTTTTTCTTTCCGATATTTTTTTCTGTATCTGGGTGGATAAAAAGAGAATAAAAACTACTACGGCAGAGATGATAGTGAAAAGAATTAAGAGTGGAATGATATTATAAGAATCATCAGATTTTTGTGCTAACATGTCTTTCTTTTGGGATGATTGAGACGCGGGTTGTGGAAATTGAGTTACCATTGAGATTGGTTCCAAATCTACCCTTGTCTTTACTCCCGAGGGAACAAAAATTCGTTCACCGGGATGAACCAACACATAAACAATGCCGTTGCGTTCATATTTTCGTCCAGGTTTTTGAAGAAATTTGTTCTGTTGGTCAAAATAAATTTTTTGCCAATCTGAACCGCCAACCTTCCATAAACAGTTGGTATGGTTAAGTGGTACGAATGTGTAATATCCTCCTTCTGTCGATCCCGCAGGGAAGTACAGTTTTGTTGTATGAGGATGTCCTTGCCCAGAAATGTTAGATATCAGTGCAGCGGTGAGAAAAAAGAATACTACCAACATAGTCGAAAGAGACATTATTCGTCTCATAATGATCCTCCATATTTAGGTTTTTAAAAAAGACTGATAATTGAGTCTATTTAGCTAAAAAAAGTTTAGCACATATATATGCTATTGTCAAGTTTGCTCCACATTGTGAACAACGTTAGAACAATATTTGAGAAGGGAGGAGTAGTTGTTTATATGCCTGATTTAAAACAAAAGGGGATAGAAATATAATCTACCCAACTGTCTCGCCCACTATTATTTGATAGGGACTTGAATGGTTTATCTGTTTGCGAGATAATGGTGCTAATGACTAGTAATAAAATTCAAAGCGTGAGAAGCGGCGTTTTTATTGATGGCTCAAATCTTTTTTGGGCAGTAAACATACTAGAGGATGTAGGTAAAGAGAAATGGGCAATAGATTTTTCCAAGTTAAAGCGATATCTTAAAGACAACTATTCTCCGATATTCTTTAAATTTTATAACTGCGTTGATGAACATCCTACTAATGAACTTTTTAGAAGTCGTGCCTTAGGTACAGAAAAATTTCACAACAAACTAAAGGGTTTGGGTTATGATTTTGTTCCTAAACCGTTAAAATATCTTCATGATAAAAAAACAGGGGAAATCAGCACGAAGGGCGACATGGATGTATCAATCTCCATAGATATAAAAAATTCTCTCAATGATATGGATAATATTATACTTTTTAGTGGTGATTCTGATTTTTTACCAGTAGTCGAAGACGCTCACACCAGAGGAAAGCATATTCGTATATTTTCTTTTGAACATACACTTGCTTGGGAGTTGAAAGAATTTTCTATCAAAAATACAAGATGTAATTACAAACTTCTAGATGAGTTGAGAGATAAAATCGAGTATTTAGACAAGAAATGGGTTCGTAATGGTGCCATTGACAAGAAGATGTAGTCTGCTATCCTGATATAGAAAGATTTTACCCACCTCCCCTAAAAGGAGGTGGGGTCTCTTATATCTGACTTATCCACAGTAATGAGTATGAAATTTGTTATATAATATAAATGAAAGGTTTTACCCATCCTCAAAAGGGATGGGGTCTTTTTTAGAGTTTTCTATTCTACCACACCACCTAACTCACTATTGTTTTTGTCTCTGAGTTTTAGAAATAGAAATCTGAATAACGTCCAAATTGCCAACATATATATCCGAATAGAATCAACAACAGGATAATGATAACCCCTTTGCAACTAGCAATGCTGCGAAGCCAGCCCCTTATCACGCTAAAGACATTTCTCAGTCCGTCTGATTTCTCAAGGGCATAAGATAATATTGAACCATAACAAAGCCATAGAAATAAGGAGAGGAGAAAAGAGGAGGCTATGCCAATTACTGAAGATATGTCAAAATCTTCCGACACTATCAAAATAGGAATTAAAAGGAATGCACTGGCCCATACAAGTAGGGTCCCAAGTGCTCCCAAAACCAAAAGTAAGATTATTATTTTGCCTGTTTTCATATATATAAGTGTATCATTTTTAATGATGAAATTATTCCTTTTGGGGTAAGATCGTATCCGCTAATATTGTTTTTTTCTCTAAGTTTTTTGCGGGCCCATAAACGCACTCCACTAGTCTCACGAGTTCCATTGCTTTATCCGACGCTTCTTGATCGGAGATTTCTTTTCCGAAGTGGATTCTATACAGTCTTTTGAATTTTTCTAGATGTTCTTTGGAAATCATATTTTTATTCACAGCTACTCATTATAGAGTTAATACTTTCCAATCTGATAAATCATTATCTTTATACTCATATCTTTCCTTATCGTTGTACCTCCAAGTACCATTTACATAGATAGCGATACCGCCGATTAGTTTTTTACCAACCTTATTCTGCTTTTTAATATATTTTTGTAATCCCTCTGCTCTCTCTACAGCATCTTTTGCAGTCATCCCACTCTTTGTTTCGAATATACCAATGACCCCGTTTTTGAACTGAACAATAAAGTCTGGATAAAAAGCTTGTCCGTCTGGTCTTAAAATAGCAAAATATTTAATTTCACTTTCCCCATTCTTATACCACCATTTAACTCTCTTTGGAGAATTTAAGAATTCGATAAATAATCTTTCTGGCTCACTTTGGGTTGCTGTGTAGAACGGTTTTATTATAGATAGGGGATAGTCTTCTTTTTTGTATCTACTGTTATAACTAATAAGTATTGGAACCTCCCATCTAGAAACTTCTTGGAGCTCTCTTTTTTCACCTAGTTTTTCAACAACTTCTTTTTTGTATTTTTCTTTAGCTAAATTAAGAATATTCACGAAAAGTTGCACATTTTCCTTTCCTAAGACTATTTTTTGAACCCTCGGATCATATTTACCAAACTTTAATTCTTGGCTAAAGAACTGGTAAATGGCCGTCTTCATCCTGTCGCTTGAGTCAGTTGGTGCATAGGGGGTGCAATTTTGAATAATAAATTTATCAAATCTATCCTGTAATTCCTTTTCATCTAGGGTCACTTTAATTGTTCCCCTGCTTTCAATTTTACCTGCCTTATCGATATCTATAATTTTCCCCTCGGCAATTATGGGATTTATGATTTTTGATGGCTTAAGATTGATTTGTTTCTTTAAATTATTCACTTCGGCAATTTTACTAAAAATCTTTACAAATTCTCCAGACAGACGAGTTCTTTCTCGCTGTCTTTTTAGATAAATTGAGGGCAAAGAGATATTTTTATAAAGCTTGCTGTCTCTTTTGGCTTCGTAAATAGTAATATAATCTTTAGCGTATTCTTCGGTAATTTTTATGCTTGGTAAATTGGTAAAAACATAGCCAATATTTAATTCGGGTTCTTTTTTGTAATATTTCAATTCTGGCATACGCATTATTCTGCCTATGACCTGTATGGTAAATTCTAAGTTTTTTGACTCTCTAAAAATAACTAAGATTGAAGCTCTAGGGCAATCCCAACCCAAAGCAATGGCCTGTTTAAATATCAAAACTTCCACCTCATTATCATTTTTTTCTATATCTGGCAAAGTATCAGATTTATCTTCGGATAGCCAAATATTTAGCTTGCCGTTCTTTTCTGTAATGCCCTTTTTATCTAAGATCTTAATGACATCTTCTTTTTTGCTTACTAGATTGCTTTTATTATCGGGAAGTTGAATAAGCATCAAGGGATTTATTTTTGAACCCTCTTTTTTATACATTTCTAACAGTTTCTCTCTTTTCTTTAGGGCTTCTATTATTACAATTTCATCGGCACTTTGAGAACCAATTTTGATATCAAGAAATTCTGGGTTGATAGCTATTTCAGACTTTATCATTTCTTCGGCCTTAACATCAGACAGGCGGACTTTTTCTTTATCTGAAGCATTGTCTCCTAAATGAGGGGTTGCTGAAACTTCCAAAGTTATCTTTGGGCCAATAACTTCAATAAGTTCTTTTGATTTTTCCGAGCCAGCAGTATGATGACTTTCGTCTATTATTAAAATAATTATCCTGCCATCTTCTTTGGTATTTTTTATAATATTACTTAGATTATTATCTTTTTCATTTTCTCTAACAAAAAGATTTATGTCTTTTTTATTTATGCTGTGCCAGTTGATAAAAAGAATTTCATTTTCACCAATTTTTCGGTCTTCTAAATCTTCAAAATAGGAACATTTTAAATTTCTGTCATCTTCATAATATTCTTCAAGTTTTTCTTTGCTTTGCTCATGCAACATACGAACAGAAACCCAAACAAAAGAAAACTTCTTATTGTCTTTTCCTCCTCTTACAAGTTCTTTTAATAAAGTGGAAACCATAACAGTTTTACCCGAACCAGTTGGAGCCTGAAATACGATTACTTCATTTTCAGAGGATTTCAAGGATTTTTTTATTTTTTGTTGCAGATTTTCTACTGCTTCTTTTTGGTAATCTCTTAATTCAATCATTTGAATATTTGTTTATAAACATTAAGAATAACGGCTGGTATCGGCTTTAGTTCTACCAGTTTATTTATTTCTCCAAATTCCTCTTCTCTAGCACTATCATCAAGAGAAAATATATATGTTGTAGTTCTTTTATTTATTTTTTCAATTTCTTTTTTAAATGGTTCAATTCCTAAATCGTCATAAACTATTCCTAAATATTTATTTTTACTATCCGAAAAAATCTTGAAGTTCTTTCCTTTCTTAATTAGGTCAAAACAATTTTCCCTCAAACAAAGCATTTCTGTTGATTTATCAACAAGTTTTTTCTTATTTTGATCTGTTTGTTTTGCTTCTATAAAATCGGTTCTAAAATACTTAAGATTACCACCTAATCCTTTAATTTTTTCATTTTTTAATTTATAACCTTTAATTACTCTCGCTATTCTCGGATAACAAATTTCTGTAGCAATATTATTTTCATTATTAGTGCAAAGTATAAATTGTCTTTTTCCTTTGTCCTTATTATTTAATTCCAATACTGCATGGCCAGTAGTGCCTGAACCAGCAAAAAAATCTAATACTACCGCATTTGGACGATTACCAATTATCGCATAAAGACAATCATAAACTGTATAAAGAGATTTAGGAAAATCAAAATCACAATTAGGTAATATTTTTCTTAAAAGTTTTGTCCCATACTCACTTGCATCATACCTTTTATCTAACCAAACTGTCTTATAAACACCATAATCTTTAGCAATCAATACTTGTATTTCTTTTCCTGAATTTTTTAAAACAAGAATATCTTTTATTTCTTCAACGCTCTGTCTAGCATAGCGCCATTTTCTTTCAATTCCTTTATTGTCTATTGGCCAGATAAAAACTGTTCCGTCCCTTTTCTTTTCATTAGAAGATGACGGATGATAATTATTAGGGGCGACATCCCCAAAACCTATTATCTTATTTTTTCTTACAATTATTGGGTAAAAACAATTTTTTGCATCGGTTCTAAGAGATTCATTTCCCCAATTTCTAAGATTGGAAACATACATTTCTGATTCCTCTAAATTTCGGTCTATGACTATCTTTTTATTTTGGGGAATTATAAAGATTGCATATTCATGTGTATAGGAAAAGTTCTTTCCTTGAACACCCTTGGGGTTATGCACTATTGTTATTGTGTGTTGTTCAAAGGCACTAAAAATTTCTTCTAGCAGGGTGCATAGGTGTGCCTGTTCGTTGTCATCTATCGCACAAATTAAAACCCCATCCTTTTTAAGAAGATTTTTCGCTATATTTAATCTATGGTGCATCATAGACAGCCATTTACTATGTCTATAAGCGTCATCTTTATCTACAAAATTATTATTATACTTCCAGTTTTTTGCTCCAGTGTTGTAGGGTGGGTCTATATAAATTAAATCTACTTTACTCTTATGGGTATAATTTAAGACAGAAAGAGAGTGATAATTATCACCCTCAATTAAGATATTAACTGGTTCATCTTTTACAATTTTAATTTCTTTTCTACTATCTTCTGTGAGAACGGGTAATTTATTTTTACATAATTCAACAACCTGTTCAGATTTATCTTCCCAAATAAGCCCGTATTTTTTACGAGATCCAAGTTTTTGTACAAGTTTGATTAATTCTTCTTTAGTAAACTCGGAATACTTATCTTTTGGCATAAACAGGGATGGGTTTTGCCACCGATGGGAAACACAAAGCTCCCCACCAGTGATGACCTTTCGATCACCCTATACCTTTCGGCATAGACCCATCCCTGAGCGCTCTGATGAGGAGCTGAATATCAGGGATGGGACTTTTTTACCATGCCCCATAGAAACTATGAGGTTTAGGCAATTCTTATTTAGTTGTAACTACATTCTAACACACGAGCCTTGAGAACCCCAAAAAATGGGAGTAAATTGAAGATAAATTACAATGACAATTATCAAATATGGTTGAACGTAGTTTAGATAAAAAAATAAGGGTATTGCGGAGGATTTTAGAAACTTCCCCTGATGAAAGAATGGGTGTTAAAGGAGAACCTCATGAAATTAGAACCACAGATACTTATAGGGTTGGAGTTAAACGCGATCCATTAGTGGCTATTTTAAACGAACTTCATTTGGTTGTGGTGGGTAGTCATAACATCCCACTATACGACGAAGATGGGGAAACAGTGGATGGTAAATGGACGGATGATTATTTACTAAGTATCATTGTTGAAAAAAAAGACGTCGATAGATTGTCGATTCTACTTGAACAATATGAAAAACAGCTTCCCAAAAGAAAAAAACCAATTATCCGGGAGAAAACGCTTGAATTAATTGCACGAAAACTTGGTAATTTGCACACTGGAACTGATCTAATAAAATTTTTAAAAAATTGTGGTGTGGACGAAGAACTAATAGTTTACCCAAACACGAAGTGGTTAATGGTATTTGATGCGATGACTTACCTTTCTTATTCCAACGAAAAAGGAGATACGGAGGCATTGTACAGGATCATTGGTGAAGCAACTCATCCACTCACGAATAAGGGGGACGTGTCGTTTGCCGAAACGTTGCGGAATGAATTTTGCAGTTATTTAAGTTACGATAATTTTGGGATTGTTTATGACGAGAAAGAAGGTGTTTATCTTGCACTTCCAAATGCAAATAAAGATGAGGCAAATTGTTTCTTGTTTATTGAGCAAGTTGAATTTGAAGAACGACAAAAAAAACAATTGGAGTTTTTTTCTCAACCAGAAAACAGAGAAAAGATCTCTTTGTTACGAAAAACATTTCAATCTTTAATGAATGTTATTGAGGTTTTTTGTGACAACCCTTCGAATCCAACTTCAGAACTTAATAATATCTACCAGTTTCTTAACAAATTAACTTGGGAGATTATAAACGAACTGGGATTGGGGGGGGTGGAGAAAGCCCCTCGTAACAAAAATTATATTCCTCTTCCGTTTTCTAACCTTTTTGCTGCGGAGAAGCAGTATCAAGAACAAAAAAGGGAATTAAGTTGGCAAAAAATTAGACCAGAGATGAATGCGATGTATGGCGATATTGAAGAGTTATACCAAGAAATAAATGGTAGTGATATTCTCATTGATTCCGATAAACAAGAGAGATTGAATAAAATACAACTTTCTTTATCTGTGCTGAAAAAGAAGCGGGAAATAGCGAAAAAAGTAGTATTGGAGCGACATAACAAAATTCAATCAGTCTCACCTATTCAAAAAATTGAAATCGTTAAAGGCAAATTGGAAGTTGATGGCCTGCGAGATGGACTAAAAGCAATCGCTCAATCCAAAAAGGAAGCTGATAAACCGAAGTTTCCCCACAAGCTCCCAGCGGGCACAAAATGGGAAGAAATCGCGATTAAATTTGAGAGCGAAGAGGATGTTTATATTCAAGTAAAACAATTCAAACATACTGCTTCTTATAAAGAGCTGGGGCTGGTCGGACGGGGCAAAAATCCAAATCCGAGCGAGCTTTGGGCTTTCTTGAAAGTGCTGGCTAAAGTCAACGGCGAGCTCGCCATACAAGACGCTGAAGCCAGAGACAAATATAAGAAACAGAAAGAGCTTCTGGCAAAGGCCCTGAAAAACTACTTCTCACTGGATTATGACCCGTTTTATCCTTATCGCTCATCGTCCGAAAAGCGGGGTAATTCTTATAAAATCAAAATAACTTTAATCCCGTTGCAGAACAGCGACAAAAAGACGACGGCCGCCGAAGAAGACGATGATTTGGGCGTGAAAGAATATCTCAAAGAGCAAGCTCCACAAGTCAACGAAGAATGAGTGGCGAAATTCGTCTTTAGGAATTAAATAAATTTTTACTCAAAACTCCTCACAAAATGGGGAGTTTTTTGATTTTCTCCGAGCGAGCGTGAAATTCGCCATCTATAAGTAGAAGGTCGCAAATAAATTATTAACTAATAAAAATTACTATGAAAATTTTGGAGGAAAACGATTTTTATAAAACCACAGATTTAGCGCTGGCGGGGGCTATTTACGTGTGTGGTTATCCATTGGAGGCTATGGATCGTCATGATCCTTCTAGGGTGGTTTTCGTGTTCAGGAGAAATGAGTTTTTGGATGATGTAGTGAGACTTTTTCTTACACACGAACTAAAAATCGAGCCCCTATCTTATTTCAATGCTCTTAAGGAGATAAAAACGCGGTTATACAACTGTTGAAATATGTTGTCGGATGAGCAAATAACAAAATTTCAGATGCTTTATAGAAATCGTTTCAATAAAGAAATTGGTCGAGAAGAGGCATGTGAAGGCGGTATAACACTTATTCGACTCATCAAACTAATTTACAAGCCAATGACCGAATTAGAATATCAACAATTACAAAAACGTCGTCAGGAAACTAGTGAATTCAAAAATTAAAATTACAAAAATATGAAATTAAAAACAATTACAATTAAAGAATATTTAGAGAAAAACAAAATATCTTTTCAGCAACTTAAAAATGAATTAGTGATTTGTTGTCCATTTTGCAACGAGACACTTCTATCGGGTGATGGATTGGCAACGTTTTATATAAATCAAACTACAGGAGAGGGGAGTTGCTATGTTTGTAAAGCGATGGCTGAGTTTCCCGAGGTTATAGAAAAGTTTGGGATAGAGGATAGACTCGATGAAATTATTGATGGGAAAATAATATTCAATAATGAAAAAGCCGAAAACATACTAACTTCCGAAAAACAAAATTTACCGCCTCGACCAGAAGAACTGATTGATATATCTCAATTTAGTACACTATCTTCTGAGGAACTAATTAAAATCCTCGGTCTAACTATTAAGAGAGATGAAGAAAACAAACTTATAACGTTCCTTACTCAATTGTCGGCCTATACAGAAAGTGATCAGTTGAATGTAAGTTTTAATGCACCTTCTTCAACAGGAAAGTCTTATATACCAACAGAAATTGCACAACTCTTTCCCGAAGAAGATATTATTGAGTTAGCATATTGTTCACCAACAGCCTTTTTCCATGACAGAACAAAAGAGTATAAAAAAGAAACAAATGAATTAGTGGTTGACTTATCTCGGAAGATTTTGATTTTCCTTGATCAGCCACACACCCTACTTCTCCAACATCTTCGCCCCTTACTTTCACACGACAAAAAAGAAATAAAACTTAAAATTACTGATAAGGCTCAGCGAGGGGGATTACGAACCAAAAATGTTTTCCTACGAGGTTTTCCGTCTGTAATTTTTTGTACTGCAGGTCTTAAGGTTGATGAACAAGAAACCACGAGGTTTATCTTACTTAGCCCAGAAACCAATGCGGAAAAAATTCGTGAGGCAATTTATCAGAAGATTAAAAAGGAGGCCGACAATGAGGACTTCAGAAGTGCTTTGGATAATAACCCAGAAAGAAAGCTTCTTAAGGAGCGAATAAGGGCAATAAAACAAACACACGTTGAAGCGATAAAGATTGCCCTACCGGAAATTGTTGAAAGAGAGTTTTTTAAGAAGAATAAAAGGTTAAAACCAAGACATCAGCGGGATATTGGGCGTATATTGTCACTTATAAAAGCGTTCGCCCTACTTAATGTGTGGTTTAGGGAGAAGCGTGGATCAACAGTAATTGCCAATGGGGATGATATTAAAGAGGCGTTTAAGGTTTGGGATGTGATATCAGAAAGTCAGGAGTTTAATCTCCCCCCATATATTTATCAGATTTATAAAGATGTGATATTACCAGCATGGCATGAGAAAAATAAAGATGATGTATATAATGACGAACCAGTTGGTGTCACAAGGCGGGAAATAACTCAAAAACATTCAGATGTTTATGGGAGAGTATTGGCTGATTGGTTACTAAGACAACAAATTATTCCGATGTTAGAAAATGCAGGATTAATAAGTCAGGAAGCAGATACAAATGACAAACGAAAAATACTAATCTATCCCACCACACCACTCACTATATCAGCAGAACAAAACTGTAGTGAGTTAGATGGTGTGGTAAAACAATCCTTAATAATTTAGGTAAATATGGGACGATGGAGCTATTCAAATAAATGTGAGGCCGATCATTTAAAAAATATATCAACGGCATTTCTTAAGAAGCACGGATATTTTAGTAAGGATTTAACTTGGCGTACTGGGACCGTGACGTGGTCAGTGAATGGGGAAAAGACAGGTGATATAAGTATAGAAGTTAATATTAATGAGAATGAGCCAAGTATTAGATTTATTTACACCCAAACAGACAGAAATACTGGAGAGAAAAAAGATTTCAATTACAAAACCAAACTAACTACTACGCCGTGTAATTTTGGAGGAAAGCGCTATTGGTTCGTTTGTTCTTTGTGGAAGAATGGAAATTACTGTGGAAGGCGAGTGGGAACCTTATACAAGGGTGGAGATTATTTTGGATGTAGGCACTGCTACGATTTAACTTATTCGAGTTGTAATGAAAATAAAAGATTTAGAGGTGGAGCCTTTGGTGTTTTGAGTAAGTGTTGGAAGGCTGAAGAATATGAGGGGAAGATTAAGCGCAAGTTTTATAATGGAAAACCAACAAGAAAATATAAAAGATATTTAAAAATGGATAGTTTTAGTGACATAGAGATGGAACTAGCCCTTAAGGAACTAAATAAATCTTTAATGATTTAGGTTATTTAATGGTGATTCCACACCCTGTTAAACAGGTGGAAAACATGATAAATCAATAAAAATTTAGTATAATAAATATGGACACAGTTATCGGTTTTTGCGAGTTTTTGCATTTAAAGAGGGGTAGCCCTGTACAAGAGCTCGCAAGGGTAATTGTGTCCAACAGGGTTATCCCCTTTTGATATAACAATGGAAAAACAAACAACAAAAATTAAATACTTCCTCTATGCAAGGAAATCATCTGAAAGTGAAGATCGGCAAGTGCAGTCTATCGAAGACCAGGTAAGCAGGCTTAAAAGATTAGCTAATGATTTAGATTTAAGTATTAAGAAAGTATATATAGAGTCGAAATCAGCAAAAAGACCAAATAATCGTCCCGTTTTTGATGAGATGATTCAATATATTGAAGACGGCGAGGCAGATGGAATATTGTGTTGGCACTTAAATAGACTAACTCGCAACCCGATTGATAGCGGTAAATTGAGTTGGATGCTTCAGCAAAATATTCTGAAGTCTATTCAAACGATAGAGCGACAATATTTACCCGATGATAATGTGTTGCTTTTTAATGTTGAAACTGGCCAAGCTAATCAATATATTCTCGATTTAAGTCGTGATACAAAACGCGGGCTTCTTAAAAAATTAAATGATGGGTGGCACAACGGCATTGCTCCGCAGGGTTATCTTAATGATAAAGAAAATAAAACTATTAATAGCGATCCAGAGCGTTTTAATATTATAAGAAAAATGTGGGATTTGATGCTTACTGGTAGTTATACTCCACCGAAGATTTTGGATATTGCTAATAATGAATGGGGTTATAGGACCAGAAAATTTAAGAGGATAGGTGGTGGTCCGCTATCGAGAAGTGGTATATATAAAATTTTTACCAGTTTATTTTATACGGGGATTAATGAAAATAATGGTATCCAATATGAGGGTAAGCATGAACGGATGATTACATTAGAAGAATATGATCGGGTACAAATGCTTTTAGGGAAAAAAGGAAAACCAAGACCAATAAAACACGAGTTTGCGTTTACTGGGTCTATACGATGTGGTGTGTGTGGTTGTCTTTATACAGCTGAAATAAAGAAAAAGCTTCTTAAGTCAGGAGAAATACGAGAGCATACTTATTATCATTGTACGAGGAAGACAACGAAAATTAAATGTGATCAACGGAAAAATATTCCAGTAGATGATTTGGAACTAGCTATTGAGAAAGAAATAGAAAAATACACTATTTTGCCAGAATTTTTAGAATGGGCGTTGGAGGGAATTAATAAAGATAACGATAGAGAAATTGAGGACCGGACCAAGATATATGAAATGCGACACAAGTCGTTAGTAGAGACACAGAAGGAATTGGATGAACTCACCAAAATGCGATATCGCAAGCTTATTGATGATGATGCCTTCCTCAGAGAGAAAAACACATTACAAGCAAAAATAGACGGGATTAAAGGGATGTTACGCGAGACTGAGGCACGAGCTGAAAAATGGCTTGAGCTAACTGAAAAAACTTTTACTTTTGCTACTTATGCCCGTAAGGCGTTCATTACAGCGGAAGGAAAAGGAGGGTTAGAACTAAAGAAAGAAATTTTATTAGCGCTTGGAAAAACACCGATAATTAAAGACCAAAAGCTATCTATTGAACCAAATGAATGGTTTGCTGAGATAGGAAATAACTATCCCGCGTTAGAAAAGAAATACATAGGGTTAGAACCGAGTAAAATGCCGATGGATAAAACAAAAACAGAAGCTATCGCCTCTGTTCGTACACAATGGCTCCGGAGGTAGGATTCGAACCTACGACCAAGTGCTTAACAGGCACCTGCTCTACCGCTGAGCTACTCCGGAATCTATTTGTTTTAGATATTCCTTACCATATCCGGACTTTAATCGTTTTTCTTCTTTTCTCGCATCAATTCTATTTGGAAATTCTTTTTTATAGAATAATTCCCAAGGTCTCCATGGTTTTGTTGAAGATGTGTTGCCCCGATTATGATCTATAAGTCTTTTCTCTGGATTTGCACTTATGCCGACATAAATTCTTTTTTGTTTAAGACTTTTTATTGCATATACATAATATGTATCCATATAATACATCATACAACACACCTACTCCCTACCTTCGGTAGGCAGGTACCGCGAAGAGCTATTTACCTGCCGTGAGGCAGGCTCCGGAATATATTAAATTTTTAATGCGTTATCTTCCAAAAAGATAACAAAGTAATAGTACCAAATTTGGTTTATTTTACAAGATTTTCTCTTCTCCACAACATTCCAACATTCTGCAGAATGTTGGAATGTTGTATAATAAGTACATGAAAACGTCAAAGCAACTTGAAAGATATTTTAAAGGAGCGGCAAATCATTGGAGAATTGAGATTATCTTACTTGTTGAAAAAAATAGGGGAATCACGGTAGAAGATATCGCTACCACACTCCACGGAAATTTTAAAACTATTTCTCAACACACTCATCAACTTGTCCGGGCAGGACTGTTAAATAAAGAATATATGGGGAGGAAAGTTGTTCACTCACTTTCTCCCTATGGTGATATGTTTTCAAAGTTTGTAAAAAGATTTTAACATTCCAACATTCTGCAGAATGTTGGAATGTTATTGACATTGGAGAAATAAAAAACCGGCCATGTGTAATAATTACTGAGCCGGGTTTATAATTTTTAACAACTTTTCTTTTATCTTATTTATATCATCTCCGTCTTCTATGCAAAGAATTGGAATATCAGGATGTTTTTTCTTGTGATACGAGATCCACTGTGGCCCAGTCACTGATATTTGTACAGGCTCATATTTTGTTTTTCTTACGATTATCACAATAAAATCAACTCCTTTCAAATCCATTCTGCCGAATCGCTCGCTTCTCATGTAATCAAAGATTTCTTTCTTTTTTTTCATTTCCGTAAGCGTCACCATAACGAGATCTTCTCTGTGTAGTCCCTTATTTATTGAATGTATAGAATCTTTTGATGCTTTTGTGCGTATTCTTTCTTGAATCTCCGCGAGGGTTATTTTTTTTGTCTTTTTCTGTTTTTTCACCTCATTATTCCTCCTTCCCTATGAAATTATTTGGTTCTGGTAGTAATTGTAACATTTTGGTTGGAAAATGTGTTTTTAGGTGCTATGATGAGAAAGTAAGAAAGGGGTAAAAACAACCCTTTTTTGATTAATTATGATATCAGAGATAGTCACCAATGGCGTAATATATTATAAAAAAGCTGTTGAAAAGCGCGATCTTCCGGAAGATATTCCTCGCATTCATACCGATGAGGTAGCTTCGCAAGTTGCCGCGTTTTATGAAAAAGCGAGGAATGTTATTGATTATAAAGAAGAACATCTTATTCGCAGAGGATTTATCGATCGCGTATTGCACCGCCGTCTTCTTCTCAGACAGGATGGAGGCGGTATTGGGGAAGTATTGATTAAGGAAATTATTCGGGCGGGATATCTCCCGAATGATAAAATTCCCGAAAGCACGATTGATGAAATTCAAAAAATTATTGATATGCATGTGGCGTTAACCAGGTTCATTCCGTCACAAGACAAAAAAAAGTATAAAGATCGTCTTGACTGGCTTTTTTCGATTACCGCTAGTTCGATAGAGGAAAAACTATTTCCCTCGTATCGGGAAGATATGTTGGTAAATATTATGTTTCGCACGCTGAAGGCTCGTCTCGTGGTGCGAGGGGGAAGTATTTCTGAAGATGATATTACCGCACAACTTTTTGCAGCAATCTATAGGACGCTTCTAAAAGCGGACGAAGAACAATTACAATATCAATTATTGAAATTTTTGTATCCAGACTGGGAAAGTATGCGCATTGAAGAATGTCCGCGTGTGGGAGTATATATTCCGGTAATTCGAAGAAATATTCGCAAGGTGTTAACTCATCCACTCAAGAAATCATTCACAAAATTATGCACGCGATATGCAATTGTATTCAATATTTTAGGAGATGTGATTGACCGATCAAAAGATTATGAAACATTTGAAAAAACAATTTCAGATCCGACACTTTTTGAAAAAGAAACACGGGAAGTATATGACATTCGTTTCGTTGTCGCAAAGAAGAAGTTAAAACGTATTGGTTTTTTGAGTGTTCTTTCGTTTTTTCTTTCAAAAATTCTGATTGTTCTTTTGATTGAGGTTCCGATAGAAACCCATCTTACGGGGGCATTCTCGGTGGTGAATACAATAATAAATATCCTTGTGCCGCCATTATTGATGTTTCTCATTGTATTGAGTATAAAAATGCCTCGTCCTGTTAATTTTCATCTCATTTCAGATCAAATCCACTCCGCAGTATTTCCCGTAGAGGACGGATATAAATATGTGCTTTCTATTCCCAAAAAGAAGAAAATCATTACGGAAATTATTTCGAACCTATTTTATCTTTTCACTGTTATCGCAGTGTTTTATCTCTTCTACGAATTACTTACCCCGCTTCACTTTAATGTAGCGAATGTCGTGGTGTTTATATTTTTCGTATCTCTTGTCGCTGCCGCGGGGGTGCGGATTCATAATCGCGCAAACGAAATGAATCTCGAAAAGAAAAAGACAAACGTACTTACTTTTATTTTCGATTTGTTAAGTATGCCGTTTGTGACTGTGGGACGATGGGTAATTGATGGCCTCGCACGTTTTAATCCGATAGTTATTTTTATCAACCTTTTAATTGAACTTCCATTTCAGATGTTTATTGAATTTCTTGAGAATTTTAACGGGTTTGTCCGTCAAAAGAAGGAAGACATGAATTAGAACATGATTCACAAAATCTCACTCATAATTTGACCGGTGAGATTTTTGATACAATGACTTATATAATTCTCGTGGATTTAAAAAAAGAACTTGATTTATTGAAAAACAAAAATCAAGCGAAACTACTGAAACGTTTTTTTAAAACTGGAAAAGGGGAATATGGGGAGGGAGACATATTTTTAGGAATTAAGGTTCCTATACAAAGAGCTGTCGCGCGAAGATATACAACACTCTCCCGTAAGGATATACAACTTCTCTTAAAGAGCAGTATTCACGAGTATCGTCTTGTTGCCCTTGTTATCCTCATAGAACAATACAAACTTTCCAATGAAGTGGAAAAAGAAAAGATTTTTAAATTATATATTAAAAATTATAGACGCATAAACAACTGGGATCTTGTCGATATCAGTGCTCCGCACATCGTCGGTGATTATCTGTTGCATAGGTCAAAGCGAGTTTTATATGATTTTGCGCGGTCGGAAAATTTATGGAAAAAACGGATTGCAATTGTTTCCACACTTGCATTTATCCGGAACAATGCATTTGATGACACCTGTCACCTCGCAAAAATATTGTTGGATGATAAACATGATTTAATACACAAGGCGGTTGGATGGATGCTTCGTGAAGTGGGAAAGCGAGATTTTAAAAGAGAAGATGAATTTCTTAGGAAATATTATAAACGTATGCCGAGGACCGCACTTCGATATGCAATTGAGCGATTTCCTCAAAAGGCGCGTATGTGGTATCTGAATAGTCGAGGGTAATGTGATAGAATAAAAAATATGAGTAAACTTTTTACGAAGGAAAATCTGTTGACCGCAGTGGGGGTGATTATTGTGGTGGTAAGTATTATATATGCGCCGTCATCCCTAAAAAAGAATACACAAAAAAATGAAAATATTCCTTCGATTGAATATGCAACATCAAGTGATGCAGGGATTGCAAATCCAGCTTCTCAAGTGTGTGAAGCGTATGGATATAAAATTGAAATACGGAGAGATGAGGGGGGAGGCGAGGTGGGATATTGCATATTTCCGGATGGAAAAGAATGTGAAGAGTGGCAATTTTTTAGAGATGAATGCGGAAAAGAACAAAAAGTTGGAAAATTAGAACAAATGCCGGGATTTGGGGGGAATCCCGTGGAAATTCCCGATAAAAAGAAATATGCAGGATGTCCGAAATGGGTGGATTGCATGCCAAAAATTGGACCCAATGGACGCGAAGATACCTGCGTTATTCCTCCTGAGTGTGAGGGATATACCGGACGAGCGTATTAGTGTATATGGAAAAGAAGAAAAAAATATATGTAGGTATTTTTGTTGTGTTTATGATATTTATTGGTTTGTTTGCTGTTCGATTTTTTTTCGGAGGGAATGAAGATAAATGGATTTGTGTGAATGGAAAATGGGAAGCGCATGGAAATCCACCCGATCCGATGCCTCCGAGATATATTTGTGAATAACCCCTATTGTGTTTTATATACCATCTGATAGGATGAATAAAAATATATATGAAAAAAGCATTAGAATATACAAAACTTTTTCTCGGCGTCATACTTATTCCCGCGGCGTTCGTGATGGAGATGATCGACGAAGAACTTGGATAAAAGCCCCGATTGTTTCGGGGCTTTTTATTAATATTTAAACGGCCAATACGTTTCAATTTCTTCTAAAAGTAGAGAAATTTTTTCTTTTAGCTCTTTTTTTGTTTCATTCTGTATCGAAATTGATTGGCTAATAACAAGGTTTCCGGTGTCTCGACTCACATACATCATTTGTATGGAGGAATTGTTTTTCCTTGCAATTTCAACTTTTTTAGCTATCCAATGTTTTATTTTGGATATGTTTCCACGGTTGAAAAAAGCGTAGAAAACAGAAAAATAGATTTGGCTTTTTGAGTTGTTCATCTCGATTTTATAGTGCAAATGTCGTACCACTTTTTTTATTGGGATATCGAATTCTTTTATTCTCTCACTTTTTTTGGCCGAAAGCTGATCCAAAACGCTTGCGGGAATTTTGTCCACTGTCTCTCCGGCACCGGCAAGTCTGTCTTCAATATGGGCCGGAAGTTGATCATCAATGAATTCTTTTTTTGGATAGAGAAGTTGATTTACAATACCCTCTGCCACTCTCCTGTTCTTCATGAGCTGCCTCTTGTTTGATTTGAAATATAACTGTTTTTTATTTTAATATTTTATTTTTGATTAGTCAATGTATTTTTTTGCCTTTCTTATCAGGTCAATCTGGGTGATAATAAAAAAATGTTTGATATTACTATTCTTGCGGTCGGGAAAATAAAAGAAGAATATTTCAAAGAAGCATGCGGAGAATATATAAAACGCCTTTCTCCCTATGCCCGAATTTCAATTGAGGAAATTCCATATGAACCGTTCCATCATGATGGAGAAAAAACTAAAGCAAAACAAAAAGAAGGGGAACGAATAAAGAAATTTTTGGAAAAAAGAGATAACTGCGAGATATTCCTTCTCGACGAACACGGAAGAGAGTATACATCGGAGCAGTTTGCTGGCGCGATGGAAAAAATATCAGCACCAATCGTGTTTGTGATTGGGGGATCTTTGGGGATGAGCGAGGAAGTCCTCTCGCTTCCATATAAAAAAATTGCCCTTTCATCGCTCACATTTCCTCACGAACTCGTTCGTGTCGTAGTTCTCGAGCAAATATATCGGGTGGTTACAATCATAAATAATAAGACATATCATCATTAATTTTCAGAATCGCTAAACACTGTCTCCTATGTAACGATCGTTATATAGGAGACGGTGTTATGAGAGGGGGGTGCTATGTGAAATAGCACATAAAAAATTTCCCCGTGAAATAGAGAGATTATATTACGTCATGGATGACTATTTTTTCTTCTAATATAGTGATGTAGCTTGAGGGGATGTCAGTCCAACATCCGCTATTGTAATATTTATTTTTCTTAAATTCTTTTTGCATCGCTTGGTGCGTGTGTCCACAGAACACATAATGTGCTTTTCGGAATACCGCAAAAAGAGAAGCTGATTTTGCGATTTTTTCCGAAAGACGAAGCCATGATTTACTCATCCGTTTTATCGCCCTACTAACGCGCTGTTTTTTTGTATCGATGCGCTGGATGAAAAAGTAAAGTGAGGATGCAATAGCGCTCAAAATGATGTTTTCGGAAAGAAAACGATCAAATTGATGCCCGTGTATTGCAAGATATTTTTTCCCCAGATATTCCCATTCATAAAACCGATGCGCTTCCATCTGCATTAAGTGAGACATTACTTTCATCAATAATTCATCGTGATTGCCGATAACCCACACCACTTCGGTTTTCTGATTCTGATTAGAAAGTTCGCGGATATATGAGATAAATGCCCAATGGTCAGTATTAAGGCGTTCAAAGTTCAGATCATCAAAGATGTCGCCGAGAAGGATGAGGCGATTGCATGAATATTTTTTGAGCATAACAAGCGCTTCGTGTGCACGGCTCACTTTTGATCCGAGATGTATGTCAGAGATGATGAGTGTGTCTACAAATTCTTTTTCTTCTATCATTTCCCTTTATTGTAACTATTTTTTTGCCACATGGAAAGAAATCTTTGACATATATCAATTTATATGACAAAATATGCGCAGCATATTTATATAACAAATAGAGGAAGTAATGATAGAAAGAAAAGAAGTTGGACTACAAGATCTTCTCTCCACAACCGAAGAGGTCATGCAGCGGGCATCGTGTGTGAAGATTAATAATGAAAAAATATTGATGCTTGCCCAAAAAATCCCTGAATTTTTGAACACATCTCGTGCCCCATTCAAAATTATCGGAGACGAATTGAAAAATGATCTGCAACTTGTTTTTATAAAAAACTCAGTCAATTTTTCATTTTGGCCCGATGTTTCAGATGCACAATGGATAGTTGAAGAAAGAGAGGGTGAATCCCGCCACACAAGGTGGGGTGCCGATGCGTTGAGTATTTCCCTTGAACGAGCACTCAAGAACGGGACAAAGATACTTTCTCCGAATTTTCTAAATACTTTGACTGAGGGACAAGTGCAATACTTATTTCGCGGATATCAAGGAACAGAAATTCCAATGATCCACGAGCGATTACTGTGTTTAAAAAATGTTGGGTTCGTTCTCGTCGGCAAATTCAGGGGAAAATATCAGAATATGATTGAAGAATCAGAATATGATGCAGTAAAACTTGTTAATCTTATTGCGGAACATTTTTCTTCATATTTTGATATTTCTCGGTTTCGTTCGATGAGGGTCCCATTTCTGAAACGCGCACAGTTGTGCGTATATCATACCCATAAAGTCCTAGGGCGATATGGAGAGAATGGATTAAAAAATATTTCTGAGCTCACTGCATTTTCAGATTATCGAGTGCCTCAGGTACTCAGAGAATTCGGAGTACTCGAATATTCTCCGCATCTCGCTGAGAGAATTCGGAAGAATGTGTTGATATTGAGAGATGATCCGGCTGAAGTGCAGATTCGCGCCGCAACGGTGCGGGCGATTGAGTTGATCCGTGAACTTCATAACGGGAAATATACTTCCGCACAGATAGATTCTGTGCTTTGGGGTATGACCAGAAAAATGGAATTCAAAGAGTCATTTCATCGAACACGAACGATAGCATATTAATAAAAAATCCCCATCATTGTATGGGGATTTGTTTTATATTTTTTTCGCTTGTTCCACGGTAAATTCTCCAATGCGGATACGGCGAAGATTTTTTATTGTTGCAGGAACATCTAATAACTTTCCAATTTCTTCCGCGATCGATCGAATGTATGTTCCGCTTGAAACATCTATGCGAGCCGAAATAATTTGATGTTGGTCTTCATATCGTTCACCAAGAAATTCAATTGCGCGGACTTCCATTTCTTTTTCTGGTGCAACAACAGAAGTATCTCCCGCGCGGGCATATTTGTAGAGTGGTTTTCCCGCAACTTTCAATGCGGAATACATTGGTGCTTGTATTTTTCTTTTCCCAATCATCTGATGTAACGCATCTTCGATTTTTTCTTTTCCAAGTGGGGGAATGGTTTTTTCTTCGATAATTTTTCCGTCGACGTCGCCACTGTCTGTTTTTATGCCAAAAAGTATTTCCGCATCGTATGTTTTCGGAAGTTTCAGGTAGTCACTCAGCTTTTTTGTCGCTTCGTTTATGCCGATAATCATAAGGCCTGTTGCAAGGGGATCGAGTGTGCCCGCATGTCCCATTTTTCGTATGTTCATTTTTCTTCTGAGCACACGAATCACGTCAAAGGAGGTAATTCCTTTTGGTTTGTCGATAAATATGATATTTTCAGGCAAATTTGGTGATATTGACATATTTATATGTAAGTGCTATAATTAGAACAGAAATTAATTAACATAAGGAAGTAAAAAATGTATACACCAATTGGAATTTTAATCGCCCAAGCGCTTGCAAGTATTGCACTTGCAGCATCCGGCGGTTTATTGTTTTGGTCAATAACTTCATTGATCAAAACAAAACAGAAACTCCTCCCACTACTATATTTTGGAGTTTTTGCCGATGTAATAATTTTTTTACTCATGGCTCACGTCTATTGTGGATTTTTAAGGTAATTATTCGCCCCATACTGTTAATACGGTGGGGCATTTTTATTGTAAATTTATTGACCTGGTTCGACTTCCATTATATTCTGTGTGTAGCCTTTTTGCTAATTTTATAAGGAGTATACAAATGAGTGATTCATCAAAGTTTCGAAGAATTCTCACGATCAAAGGGGAGATTTGTTTTGATTGCGGAGCACCTCCAAATGTAAGAACATTCAAAGTTGATATTTCCGGATATGAGGAATTATATTTGTGCATCAAATGCCTTGAAATTCGCCTTGCATATTTTTCTAAGACTGGAAGATCACTTGCGTCTCAAGTGATGTGTGATGGATGTAAAACCGATTCGCACAACGAACATCACTGCGAATATAAAGATATAACAGTGGATGGTGTAAAAACTCACAAACCGTGTATATGCGAAGAATGTCTCGGTGATTCATCTGATGCTCAGAAGTTTCTCGGTCCACATTTTTAAAATAAAAATCCCTCAAAAAGAGGGATTTTTTTGTTGATATTATTTGACATTATCTTGTATCTGCGTCATTTTATAAGAAGAAACTAACAATTAAAAAGGGGATTGCAATGAAAACATCTGAATTGAGAGCAGTGATTTCTCTTGCATTATATCAAATAGGAAAAATAAATTCAGAAGGATTTAAGGGGCATGTAGAAAAACTTCCGACGCATGAACTTATCCTTCTTCATAGTAAACTTGGCGAAGAAAGAATGAAAGTTTTATTTCTTCTTGAAGGTGGAGATATCGGGATAGAAGAAAAAGAAAGTGAAAAGTATGAGGATGTAAATAAGATTGTTGAGTCCGTTCTTCTCGAAAGGATGAAATCGATGTCTCCGGAGGATTTTTTGCCATACTTCTCTCTCGTGCAAAATCCAGAGACGTGCACATGTCTTTCTGCGGGACTTGCCGATGCGATCGAAGGAAAATCAGCGAAGGAATTAGTTATTCTTTTTAAAAAGGCAGATTTTTACTTTGACGCTACGGACATTATTCTTGAGGAATTCCAAGACGCATTGAAGCTTATTTCTCGAGCGGAGGTTATCGAGTCTATGGAGGACGATATGCAAGATATGCTTGAACGGAACTATCTTGATCGGCTAAATCTTGAACTTCCAGACCTTCTCCCGAAAGAATTTGAGAGGATAGTAACTGCGTGTTCAAACGAACTTGTGATGCGGGCATATGATGAAATTGTAAATAAAGTGTATGATTTTCCGCTCGACTCATTAGTAGTGTTTTTGAATAACGCATGGAAAACAGATAAGATAGAAGACACGGAAAAGTTAATACGTGAAGTTTTTATCGCACGAGCGAAAGATGAGTCGATAGAACAACTATTGCAATACATCTGGGATCTTCATGACACCGAAGCCGTTGAGCGAATCATTTTTGACTATTTATTCCAAAGATACAATGAGCTTCTAAGGTATCTTGAGATGTTAAAAGAAAAGAAAGAAGAATAGAAAATATAAAAATCCCCGATGAATGGGGATTTTTTCTTTTTATTCTTCTTCGGGGAAAAATATTTCATATATTTCCACTTCCATATTTTTCTTCGGAAGAATTATATTATATCTTCCAACTCCTTTTCCTAAAAGGATACGACCAACCGGGGATGAGGATGAAATGGCCATTTTTTCATCATCCCTTTCAATAAGATCAGACATAATGAATTTTGATGGTTTATCTCCGTCAATCGACATAAGAATTGCATTCCCCATAAAAACTTTTTCATTTTGTTTTTTAGGAATAACACATCTAGCTCCATCTATTTCTTTTTCGAGTATATTGATCATTACTCGTAAAGCATTGGCGCTATCTTCCACAGAGTGAGCAGCATTCTCGTCGCGTGATGCGAAAAGACCAGGAATACTCTGAAGTTTTGTGTTTGTTATTGCCCTCAAACCTTTGATTTTCTCATTCAAAGTATTGAGTTCTTGAATTGTAAGAATTCGTGACATGGGTATTTCTCCATATTTATGTGATTAACAAGTTTCTGGGAATATTATATTACATATATTTAGTTTTGTAAAGAGCTTATTAAGATCGAGATTCTGACTTGACTAAGTGTACACATTTCTAGTATTTTATAGTCAGTATTTTAAATTAACACATAAGAGGTGGTGAATATGCAAGGAAAACCGGGAAAATGGATACCTTTCTATTTTGATGCGAATGGAGTATTTGGTTTTATTGATTCTCGTAAAAAATGGGAAGAATTTGTTTCAAAATGTGCGACAATTAAAGTTCCATTGGAAAGACTGATGTATGGAAAAGGATACCCCGATCCCAATCCAACAGAAGAACCGTTACGGTTCGGATTTGGACATGGGTATGACAGCTCAAAAGTCACGTTTAGTGACTGGGCAAAAGAAAACAACATGAATATGAGAATAGAGGAGGAAGAATGCAAAAAGTAATATTTATCATCGTGGTCGTTTTTTTCATGACGCAATTATTCTCTCACGTATATCTCAAGGCGTGGGAAAAAGATGAAGGAAAAAAAACAGGATGGCAAAGAGTTGGGTGGCACGTGCTTATTACCATTTCATTCCCTGTATATGTCATGCATTTCTCTTTGGCGTTAATAAGGAAAAAAGAACTTTCCAAATATGTATATCTTTCTTTCGTCGTTGTCTTGCTTGGATTTCTTATCGCGGCATTTGCACTTACTGATTTCTCGTTTATACCCGCAAAAATTTTTACAAATATTTTCCCGCTGTTTTTTGGATACTGCCTTTGGTTTATTCTCGCATATGCTGTCGGTGGAATAATCCAAGGAATGAGAGATGGTACGTTATTCGCAGATTAATAAAAGATCCTCACGTATAGTGGGGATTTTTCTTTGGCGTAAAAGTATATAATAAAAGGAAGGTTATATATACGCAAATATGGCGATTGAATTAGATACTTTGAAATGGTAGATATAATTTTCAAATATAAGTCACTCATCTCTCTTTTTGTGGCAAATCTAGTGCCACTTTTTGGGGTGCTGTTTTGGGGATGGGATATGTTTTCAATACTTATTTTGTATTGGATTGAGAGTTTTATTATTGGGATATGGAATATACCGAAGATAATAAGGGCATCCGGAGGGCTTTCGAAATATATTTCTTCTATTTCAGATGCAAGAGTACGTATAAGTTATCGAATTTCAGGTATGCTATCTCGTTTTTTTCTTATTCCATTTTTTATCTTTCATTACGGAATATTTATGATAGTGCACCTTGGATTTATTCTTGCTCTCCGGGAAATTGCGTTACGAAACATTCTCCCGATAATTACCTCATCGACATCTTCTTTTTCATATTCCATTTCCTATTCGGGACCGATTTCTGCATTTCAAGATATCCATGGATTTTGGATAGCCGCACTCTCCTTATTCATAAGTCATGGTATTTCTTTTTTCTCTAATTTTATTAAAAAGAAAGAATATGAACAGATAAGTCCATTTGCACAAATGTTCCAACCATATAAGCGAATTGTGATAATGCATCTCACTATTATTATTGGTGCGTTTTTATTTGTCTTTTTTGGGAATAACTCGATTACATTTCTCGTTGTCTTTTTAATGCTCAAAATGTTTCTTGATATTCGAGCTCATCTTCGAGAACGGGAAAAATTTTCTGGAAAATCTGGTGAAATTAAACAAAACATAAAAACCTTGGTATAATAAAAATATGAATATAAATCCAAATAAAATTTTCGAAGGGGATACATTACCAGAAAATCCCAAGGAACATTTACAAACATTCGAAGATATATTCGATGGACTTTATGATGAAATGGATAGTAACGAAAAATATATTAACGAAATAAAATCGGACCTTGAAAAAGATAATACATTTCTTGGGGAACTCCTTGATTCGGTATCAAAGGGAGAGGCGAGTGTGGAGGATTATAATATAATAAATAGGGTGAAAAACTCGATTGTGAGAGCACAAAATGTTTTACTAGAGGTGTTTCGTGCGCAAAATAAAATTCGGGAATATGTTGGTATGTTGCGAGAAATAAGAGATGAGAGAGATAAGAAATTAATTGGTATTAAAGATGAACAGAAGAATTAAAAATAAGCCCTAGACAAGGGGCTTATTTTTTTTTATCCTGAGGTTAGTTTCAGTTAATCGGCTTATTTAAAAACTAAACATAGTGAGGCACTGTATGCCGTCGAGAAAAGAGAAGCGGAGAGGAAAAGCGCTGGGGCAGAAAAAAACCACGGAATCTCTACAAAAAACACCGAAAGTTCTGTCCAAAATCGATATTGAGCGCCAGAAAAACTTAGCTCGTACGCAATCCGTTCAGACGAGGAAGAATGATATGGTGAGAGAGGTACTTCTCCATACCAATGGAGAATTTACCGAGGATCAACGGAGACTTTTTGAATTATATCTTTTTGAAGATAGGTCTCCCGAAGAAACAATGTGCGAGCTTCGACCGGGGAAAAAGCCAGAAGATCAAATTCCCCCGGATGAATTTTACCGATTAGTAGAAGAGACTGGAAAAAAAATGAAAGAGTACATTAAAGATTTTACTTTTTAGTATAAAGATGAATGAGCCACACATATGTGGCTCATTTTTGAACAAAAAACACCACTTGAAATTTTCAAGTGGCGTTCTTTCCTGTGGATATCTATATAATAACAACGTTTATATATGTGGTCAAAGGGATTTATGCACAGCCCAGTTTAAAACACAGTTTTTAATGGGTATGCAAATGTTTTTCTTTTCCTGTGACCACATCTTTTTCTTTTTCTTTCACTTCCTTTTCTTCTCCTTCAAGAAATCTCAATGTTTTTTCATTTGTAAGCATTCCCTCGATATATCCGTAGGCGCGATATGGATCGACATCCTTATAGTGTTCAATTAAATGGTTAAACTCATGTTCGAGTTCTTCTTTCGTCGGCACTATTTTTTCTTCCTCAGCGATTTTCTTTAAAATAAGTTTTGTTTTATGTTGATTGGTGATGTATTCTCGTTGTTCTCGAATCAATTGTTCTTCGGTTTTATTGATCTTTTTGAAATATTCTTCTTGTGTGAGATTATATTTTTTTATTTCTTCTTCCAGTCGTTTTTTTACACGTGACACTTCATCCTCAATGAGCAGGGCGGGAATTTCTATTGAGATTTCTTCCACGAGTTTTTTTGCGAGCGCTTCACGTTTTTGTTTTCTTACCTCAAATTTCTTTTCTTCGAGAATATTTTCTTTTACTTTTTTCTTAAAGTCATCCACGTTTTTAAAATCTCCAAGCGTTTTTACAAATTCATCAGTAAGCTCCGGATGTGTCACTTCATCCCCATCTATTTCCTTTTCTTTCGGTTTTAGTGGCGCACGCATTACCTGTACCTGACGTATCACTCCTTCTATTTCGTCATCGTGGACAGCGACCTCTTCTTCTTTCTTCATAATTCCTTCTGCAATTTTTTTATAGTTTGGAAGTTTGAATTCCGGAACAATGCCAACGGATATTTTAAATGAGACTGGATTCCCGAACGCGAGTTTTGTAATAGAGATTGTTGGGATGGTAAATACGTTAATATTTTTTTCTACCACAATCTGGGGGTATGCTTCCTCAAGCGCGGCATATGCCGCATCTTCAAGAAGGTGTTTGTTATCGATGTTTTTTTCGAGGATATGTTCGGGAACGTTTCCTTTTCGAAATCCAGGCATTTCAAAATCTTTCTTTATTTTTGCAAGTGCCTTTTTTCGATGCACTCCCAGTGCCTCTGCGGTGATTTCGCCTTCAATCTCAATCATTGAATGTTTCACTCCAGACACCTTAATATTTTGATAACTTTTGTTTTGTTCTTCCATATTTTTATTTTCTCTCACACTACATCAAGTTTTTATATTCTGCAATCACATGTATAATTACAGGTATACTATGGATTTATTTATTACAAAAGCATCGGGACAAGAGGAGTTGTTTTCTGAAGAAAAGTTAAAAAATTCACTGATGCGTTCTGGAGCCTCCTCCCAACTTATTGATCGTGTAGTAGTTGATATAGAACGACTATTGAAAGATGGCACAGTGCTTTCGACGTCAGACATATATAAACAGGCATTTTCTCTCTTGCGTCGGGAAGAGCGGATGGTGGCAACGCGATATCATTTAAAAAAGGCGGTAATGGATATGGGGCCAAGTGGGCATCCATTTGAACATTTTGTCGCGGAATTACTTCGTGCAGAGGGGTATGGTGTTCACGTGGGTCAGATCATACAAGGAGCCTGTGTCACTCATGAAGTTGATGTGGTGGCTGAAAAAGATGGAAGAAGAGTTCTTGTGGAGTGTAAATTTCATAATCAACAGGGGATGAAGTCAGATGTAAAAACTGCGTTATATGTGCAAGCACGTTTTGAAGATATAAAACGAAAATGTATTGCAGAAAAAAAGGGATTATGCGAATTTGAAGAAATATGGCTTGTGACAAACACAAAACTTACAAGTGATGCGATTCAATATGCGGAATGTGTGGGAATGAGGGCAATTGGATGGAGTTATCCGAGTGAGGGAAGTCTTCAATATCTTATTGAATCGTCGGGATTACATCCAGTGACGTGTCTTTCAAGCTTACGGCCGGGTCAACAACATGCACTTTTGCAAAAAAATATCGTGTTGTGCAAACAAGTGAAAGATGATCCCTCGACATTGAAGGAATTTAATTTACCAGAACCAAAACTAAAGAAAATTTTGCAGGAGGCAGGAAATATTATACAACACACATCGTAATATATTATGAATAGCGAATATATAAAAAAATTAGAATGGAGATACGCGGTAAAAAAATTTGACCAATCAAAAAAACTTTCTGATGAGGAACTCTCTCTCATTCTTGAGGCGGGGAGACTTGCTCCTTCATCGCGTGGACTTCAAGCATGGAAAATTATAGTGGTGAAAAATCCGGAAATACGAGCGCAATTATATGCGTCTGCAAAACAACCGCAACTTATAGACGCTTCCGATTTGCTCGTGTTGTGTATAAAAAACGATGTGGAAGATGAATTCGTTGGTTACTACATGAATGCTATCGCGCATGAGCGTGGTGTTGGCGTTGAAACACTTGATGAATTTCGAACGAGTATCATGGGTGGATTGCACGCATTATCGGAAAATGAAAAAAGAGAATGGCTCATACGGCAGGTGTATATTATGCTCGGATTTATCCTCTCTGCGTGTGCTGAAAATGGCATTGATGCATGTCCCATGGAGGGATTTAATTCAAAAGAATTTGATGAGCTCCTCGGACTTTCGTCTCGTGGGGTATCGTCGTGCGTTCTCTGTGCGGTTGGATTTCGAAGTAAAGATGACTCATTTTCCCGATTAAAAAAAGTGCGTTTTCCTAAAAGTGAGATTATAGAAAATATATAGTTTTTTGTGATACAATGAAAGAAAAGGTCTTTCTTTTTCTATTATGAATAAAAAATATATTGCATTAGTAGTGTGTGTAATTATTATACTTATCCTCGTTCTCATATTATTAGGAAATAAAAAACAGAACGAAGGCGCTGATAGAAGCGGAAGAACAGTCCAACAAAATACACTCGGGGGGACAATTTCTGACGCGCTTCCGCAAAATCCTGCAAAAAAAATTCCTGAAACAAATCCGTTTGCTCCCCAAACAAATCCGTATAAAGGTGCGTACACAAATCCATTTGGTAATTAATAATTTATGAAACGTTTTTTATTCCCCGTAAGTGTCGTTGTGTTTGGATTCATTGTAAGTTTTCATATTGTCGCGTATGCACAGGCATCGCCCGTTGTATTCCCTGTAAAGGAATTGGGAAATTGCGCAAATCAAGAGGCGTGCAAGTCGTATTGTAATCAGCCAGAGCATATGACTGCATGTGTTGCATTTGGCGAAACACATAACCTTATTTCTCAAGAAGACGCGAATCGTGCAAAAGAATTTGCCGATGTGTTAAAAGGAGAGGGTCCTGGACAATGCAGAAATAAAGTTGACTGTGAAACATATTGTAATAATACGGCGCACATGGATGAATGCCTCTCATTTGCAGAAAGGCATAACTTGATAAAACTTGAAGATTTAGCAGAAGCAAAACAGGTTGCAAAAATTTTAAAAGAGGGAGGATCGTTGCCAGGACAGTGTAAGGATAAATCAAGTTGTGAACAATATTGCGCGGATACGGCACACGTCGATGAGTGTCTCGTGTTCGCAGAAAAGACAGGATTTTTTTCAAAAGAGGAAATTAATGAAGCTCGAAAAGTACTTCCTTATATTACAAAAGGCGAATCTCCCGGAAAATGTAAAACAAAAACAGAGTGTGAAGCATATTGTGCGGTAGATGGTCATTTTGACGAGTGTATTGGGTTTGCAGAGAAAACAGGAATTATCAGTCAGGAAGAAGTGAATATAGCGAGAAAAACAGGAGGGAAGGGTCCGGGCGGATGTCATTCGAAAGAATCGTGTGATGCATATTGTAATGTGCCACAGAATCAGGAGACTTGTTTTATGTTTGCCAAGGAACATGACATTATTCCTGCTGATAAATTAAAAGAAATAGAAGACGGAATGGGGAGACTTCGTTCTGGAGTACGGCAAATGCCGGAAGAAATGGTTCAATGTTTGAAAGACACACTCGGAGGAGATGTGATTGAGAAAATTGAAGGGGGAACATTGACTCCCGGACCGCTTCTTGGAGAGCAGGTAAAAAAATGTGTTGATGCATTTTTACCGAAAATGAGGGAGAAAATGGATGCTGGATTTAAGGCTGCATCGCCAGAAACCATACAGTGTCTGGAGCAGGGACTGGGCGGAGCGGACGCATTGAATGAGATAAAAAATGGGAAATCTCCCACGCCGGAGATGGGTGATGTTATGAAAAATTGTTTTTCAAAAATGAAGGAGGAAGGGATAAAAAAGACGAAAGATGCATTTGAAACAATGCCACCGGAGATGATGGTGTGTGTTGAACAAAAGATTGGAAAGGAAACGATAGAAAAGATAAGACGTGGAGAAGATGTTGAAATCGGTCCAGAGATGGGTGATGTATTTCAAAGTTGTGCTGAGTCGACACAGGGAATTATACAACAAAAGATGCAGGAAGGATTACAGCAGGTGCCGGAAGAAATGCGCGGATTGATAAAAGACAAATTAGATTCAAGTGGAATTCAAGAGCGAATACAAAAAGGAGAGATACAAAGTCCAGAGGAAGCAAAAAAAATTATTGAAGAGCAAATGAAAAATGTGATACCGCAGGGATTTGCTCCGGGAAATATACCACAAGGAATTTCTGGAGATGCTGTACCTTCGCAGGGTATGTCCACTGGGGATATATGTAAAAATTTTGTTATGGCTCCTTCGTGTGAGATGGTACCGGCTGCAGTGAAAGATTTATGTAAAAAATGCAAAGGAGAATAATGAAAAAATTCTTCGACTCGTTCTTGATGTGAAAAAGCGCGACATTTATCTCTGTGGTCCGCAACCAATGATGAGGGGGGTATTGAGTGCGCTGAAAGAGATAGATATTCCGAGAGAGCATGTCCATTATGAGAGGTTTTCATTTTAGAGATATACACAGCCTTTACATTATGGGGAATAGTTGTACTATCATACCTGTAGGGTCTCAGACGCTTTGTTTCTTTAGTTTGTGAGATATGGTTCTCATCACTTGAGGGCGGCGGGAGAGAAGAGGGTCGTCCTACAGTAATTTAAATTCACATAAATATATGTCAAAGAGACTATATGTCGGAGGATTACCATATTCCACGAGCGAGGATGAGTTGAAGGGATTGTTCGCGCAAGGCGGAGAAGTGACCGGAGCATCAATCATCACTGATAAGATGACCGGACGCTCACGTGGATTCGGATTTGTCGAAATGGCAAATGACGATGAAGCGGAAAAAGCGATAGAGACATGGAACGGAAAAGAATTTGGCGGACGCACATTGGTGGTTAATGAAGCAAAACCAATGGGAGATAGGCCTCCACGGAGAGATTATGATAGAGATCGAAGACCTCCACGAAGGTTTTAATACCGACAAAAAAATCCCTCGCTTGTAGCGGGGGATTTTTGCTTTATTTTTTTATTCCTTTCAAATCCGAAAGAGGAATTTCCTGTTTCTCCATGAGGTGTCTTTTGTTATATCCCTCACCTCCATCGATGGAGATTATTACCATTCCATTTTGAACAACGATTTGATCTATGTGGAGCTCCCCTCCGTTTGTAATTTTTTTAATTTGCATGTATTTCATGCGACCGGAATTTTTTTTCCACACCAGAAAAAGAATTGTTTTTCCCTTGCTTTCGAGCCATGCGCGAGCGACGGCAATATCTTTTCTTCCTTCTGGCACAATCGCATAGACCTCATCTTGGATGGGATTAAATTCGTTTTTTAAAACATCTTGGATGAACTTTCTTGTCTCTGTTGTCATTTCACAAGCCTCTCTATTTTTATGAACTCGTAATATAGTGATAGAAAAGTTGTATCTAGTCAACTATGGAGCGAACACCTAGTTATTTGGTCATTTTTCACTAGAGCAGATTTCTCATGTGATATAATGAAAGAAAGGTCATTGGAATCTCGCACATCCTATGAATCAGAAGAAAACTGGGGGAAAGAATATTTTACTTTTTATTATCGGACAAACCGTGATTATCATCATTGCGGTTGGCGTGCTCTATTGGTGGCAGGTGTATATCACCGATGTACTTATCGGGAAAAACGTGGAAACCATACAGACATTGAACAAACAGCTTATGAATTTTGAACGGCAAATTTATCTCTTGAAACAGGAGGGTCAGGTAAAATGACATCCAGCATCTCGCCGTTTCGTAGAATGGCGGGATTTTTAATCCCAATAATCTTCAACTTTGTGTTTGAAAAAGTAAGATTGGTTTTTTGCATTTAATGCGACTCTCACAAATTTTTTTACCATATTCCAATGGCCTATTTTTTTAAATCTCCTATTGTCGGTAAATACGCTTCCAATTATTCTAAATTTTCTTGGAGAAATATCTTTTGAAAGAAAATAATCCTCAGCAAAGTGTATTTGTATGTTGAATTTCCCCAATGTTTCAAAGATATCTTTTCGTATGCACATAAATGCACCTACCGCGAATGGGGAAGAAAACCGGGCAAAAAATTGAACAAGATTATTTAAAAAATAAGTAAAATGATCGGGCGTTGTTCCATTACTACATTTTATATATGCACCTACACAATGAAGTTTCTTTTTCTCCATTTTTTCGACTGTTCGTCGTATTATCGTTCTGTCTCTCAGTTCCACATCGGCGTCAATGAATAAAACATATTTTGTATTTGCCTTTTCTGCGCCGTTATTTCTTCCCACTACAACGGAACCACCGGGGATAATTTCGATATTCAATACGTTTTGAAATTTTCGAACAATCGCACACGTTTTGTCGGTTGATTCCGCGTCCGCAACAAAAATCGGCACATCTTTTATATTTTGATAATCCTGATCTCTGATTGATTCGAGTAGTTTCCCTATATAGTGTTCCTCGTTTTTTGCCGGAATGACGATCGTTACTATTTCATTCATTTTTCCATTATAGCCCTTTCAATAAAAAACCCCCAAATTTTCGGGGATTTTTTCTGTTTAGAATAAACTTGCGGTTTTTTGTATTTCTGCAGTTCTTTCTCTCGCATTTTCCGATTCTGCTCTGTAGAAATTTACTTTCTGCGTTGTTTCTTTCTTTGTTTCTTCAACTTCTAATTTCAGTGACTCTATTTGATATTGAAGGTCTGAAAGTTTTTCTTTTCCTGCCATTTCGGTTTCTTTGGCATTTTCTTCTTGTCGGGTTTCTTTTGATTTTTGCTCAGCAATCAACCCTTCGGCATCTTGTTTTACGTTGTTTTTTACATCTAGTACGCCGAGTACTAATTGAATGAGGGTGGTATTTTCAGAATTTACTTCGATTGAGTTTTCATTTGCCCTTTCAAGTATTAATTCAGCTTCTTCAAAACCAAGCTTTGGTAGTTTTGTAACTGGTTGTTGTTTTGGTATAACAATCGATTTTTGTCCCTTTTTATAGGCAACAAATATAGCTACTACAAGCACGGCGAGAATTACATATCCAAATGGTGTCATAAAACCTCCTTAGGGTTTTGTTGAATGATTTTTATTAATTATGTGAAATATGAGCTATTTGTATTTTGCCACATATAAAATGGATGTCAAGTTTTGGAAATTGAATGATTCCTATGCTGAATGTAGAATAGAGTCATGAAAACATCGATCGTTGAGGTGGGGCCGGACCATCATCTCACCCCGGACGTCGTCTGGGAGGTTGCGCATCGTCCGGGAATCAAGGTTGTTCTTTCTCCCCATGCAAAAAAGAAGATCATTGCATCGCGGAAAGTGGTTGAACGCATTGTTGAAAAAAGAAAAGTAGTCTATGGAGTGACTACGGGATTTGGAAGTTTCAAAGATAAATTTATTGAAAAAGAGCACGTAAAAGAATTGCAACGAAATCTCATTCGCAGTCACTCATCGGGTGTTGGTGAATTACTTTCAAAAGAGGCGGTACGTGCAGCGATGCTTGTGCGTCTCAATTCACTTACCCAAGGATATTCGGGGGTGCGATTTGAGTTTTTGGAATTTCTTTCCGCTCTCATTTCGAAAGATATTATTCCCCTTGTGCCGTCACAAGGATCAGTTGGATCATCGGGCGATCTCGCTCCGCTTTCCCACATTGGTCTTGCGATGATGGGTGAGGGAGAAGTGTGGTATCAAGGAAGAAAAATAAAAACAGCAGTGGCGCTCAAAAAAGCGAGATTAACTCCTCCGGGATTTTTGGAAAAAGAAGGACTCGCGTTCAATAATGGAACTTCAGTGATGACAGGGATTGCGGCACTCACGCTTCATAAAGCCGAACAACTTATTACAATTGCCGACATGGGAGTCGCGCTTACCCTTGAGGCGGTATGTGGAGTGACGAATGCATTTGATCCACATGTGCAAGCGGTTCGCCCACATCCAGGCCAGGCAATTGTGGCAAAAAATATAAAGAAATATATTTCCGGATCAAAATTGGTAAATTCAATGAAAGGAAGAGTTCAGGATTCATATTCTCTTCGATGTTCGCCACAGGTGCATGGAGCAATTCGCGATGCGGTGCGATATGTGCATTCGGTGGTTGAGTGTGAGCTAAACTCTGTTACTGATAATCCGCTTATTTTTACAAATCCCGACCATGCAGTTTCAGGGGGAAATTTTCATGGCGAGCCAATTGCAATTGCGATGGATACACTTGGTATTGCGCTTGCCGAACTTGCGGATATTTCAGAGCGAAGAACCGCAAAACTTATTGACCCATCAATGAACGCCGGTCTTCCTATTTTTCTTATTGATGAAAAGAAGGGGGGATTACACAATGGACTCATGATTCCACAATATGTTGCTGCATCTCTTGTTTCGGAAAATAAGGTGCTTGCACATCCTGCATCGGTTGATTCAATTCCAACGTCAGTGAATCAGGAAGATCATGTGAGTATGGGAACCATTGCGGCGCGGAAGGCGTGGAATATTGTGAAAAACACTGAGAATGTTTTAGCGATTGAATATATGAATTCGGCGCAGGCGATTGATTTTCGAGATGCAAAAAAACTTGGCAAGGGAACAAGACGGATATATTCAATGATACGAAAGTATGTAAAACATGTTGAAAACGACAGGATTCTATCGAAAGATATACAAGTGATGCGCGACGATGTTTTTAAAAAAGTTATTGAGGTGATATCATAGACACATGAGGGATGGAGAAATCGAAATATTAAAAAAACTTATTTCTTTACCGAGTTTTGTTAATAAAAAAAACAACGAAAAAAAAGTTGCCGATTTTATTTTTAAATATCTAAAACAATTTGCTTTTTTAAAAGTAAGCCGTCAAAAAATATCAAAAGATCGATGGAATGTTGTTGCAAAAACGAAAGGAGCTCCAAAATTGTTTTTTGCCGGACACATGGATACGGTAGTGCCGAAAAATAGTGGGCAGACAAAAGGAAAAGAAGAACATGGAAAATTATATGGATTAGGAGCCCTCGACACAAAGGGTGGTATTGCCGCTTTGCTTACTGCAATTGGGGAAATGAAAGACATAAAAAGTACCTCATTTCTTTTCTATTGTGGTGAGGAATATGATTTCAATGGAATGTCGAGTTTTTTGGCTAACAATGTTGGAAAAATTGGAGAAATAGGAATTGTTATTGAGCCCACTGATTTGAAAGTTTGGAATGCGCACAGAGGACTCATTGAAATTTCTTTTGATGTAGAAGGGAAGCGCGGACATGCGGCAGACGAAAATTCCGGGATAAGCGCCACAAAGACAATGTTAAACATATTGCATGCGCTTGAATTATATTTAAACAACTTTTCACACCCCGTTTTGGGTAAGTCAACGCTCAATATTGCGTTTTTGTATGGAGGATTGCGCACTGATTCTTCCGTTGTATATCAAGGAAATGTTATACCCGATTTTGCCCGATCGGTGATTGAAATCAGGACGGCTTCCAAAAAATTGAATGCTGAAAAAGTATTTTTGTTCCTCAAGAAAGAAATGAAAAAAAACAGGGTAGTAATGAAAAATTTTTCAATAACACATGACTTGGGGAGTCTTTTTACTCTGGAAAGGAAATTAAAAAATATCTCTAAAATAATTCATTCTGTTGTTGGATATGTTGAAGTTCTTTCTCCTCAAAAAAAGGGGTATAGTGATGGTCAGCTTATATCACAAAAAAAGAAAATTCCGGTGGTATATCTTGGTCCCTCTGGAGGAGGAGCACATAGCGGAAATGAATATGTAGAGATCTCTTCATTGTTGTTATTAAAAAAAATATACAAAGGAATTCTCGAAAGATACTCAGATTAGCGGAGTAATCCATTTTTAAAACGGGAAGGAAATACTTGACATTTTCCCCTCTTTTTTAGAATATAATACCAGTATTGAATTAAAAATGGAGGTGTGTCATGGGACACAATAACATCAGAATTGAACGATTTGATCTACACCATGAACAGGAGAGACTTCTCCTTCCAAAATTGATAACATGTTATCAAAACGTGTTTGCTGAAGGTCCTTGGCATGAATGGAAGAAATGCCCGGAATGTGCGCAATATTGGGGTATAAAAGATAAGGAGTTGCTTCATCGGATGAATTTTTCCCATTGTGGAGTTCCACTTGAAGATTATTGGAAAACCGAAGATGTTGAAAAAAACATACATGAAGCGTTCGTCCATGATATCTCCTGTTTTATAGCCATATGTGATGGGGAAATTATCGGGTTTTGTTGGGGATACATTATTGACATAAAAGAACTTGAAAACTATTTTGGTATTGGAATTATTGCTCAGATAGAAGACAGGTGGGGAAGTCATATAACTGTATACCAGAGTGAAATGGGAGTTGTTCCTTCTTTTCAGGATAAGAAGGTGGGAAAACGCATGTTCAGAGCCAGACATTTCGAATTTCTTGAAAAAAGGGCTGATATTGGTATTGCAAGAGTTAGAAAATATCCGGAACCGAGTAAGACATATAATTGGTTCAAAAAACTCGGATATGAAACTATTGCATCCTATCCAATTGCCGATGGAAGAGTTATTCTCGCAAAAAAGCTTAATGAAGTAGTAGATATTTAATTTAAAATTGCCGAAATCTTTCGGCAATTTTTCTAGTCCAAAATATTTGACAGACCGAGGCGCAAGCCCCGGCTTTTAAGCCGTGGGTCAAGCGAACTCCCTGTGTCCATTGTGTGATAGAGTAAAAAGGTATGCCAAAACCAATATTTTGGAGGAATACTCATACCAT
>Ga0172375_10000134_pt1 | contig 111890 bp, 124 predicted proteins | sample LakKiv1m_FD_114537 | JGI IMG/M metagenome (GOLD analysis project Ga0172375, IMG submission 114537) | Freshwater microbial communities from Kabuno Bay, South-Kivu, Congo - kab_092012_11.1m | ecosystem: Environmental > Aquatic > Freshwater > Lake | place: Democratic Republic of the Congo...
ACTTCTTTTTATCTGATCGGCGGCTCACCGCCGAGTTTCGTCAGGGCTTTGCCGCCGTCTCGCGCGCCCGCATCGCGCGAGCCTCTGAAAATCTTGCGGCGACTGACTCTTTTCTTGTCGGGGCGACACGATTTGAACGTGCGACCACACGACCCCCAGCCGTGTGCTCTACCAACTGAGCTACGCCCCGTATTCCTTGTATTGTATTCTACCATTTATTGTGTAAAAATGGGTAAGATCCTGCAAGACGTGCAGGTCTGCCCCAACATTCTTCTATAGGAGGTATTTTTATGGCACAAGATCAGAAACTTCAGGCAATCCGGCTCGCGATGGAACAGATAGAAAAACAATACGGGAAAGGTTCCATTATGAAGCTTGGAGAAAAAGCAAATATACGTGATGCGATTGACGTCGTATCGAGCGGGATCCTGCCGTTGGATCTGGCGCTCGGCGTTGGCGGCGTGCCGCGCGGAAGAATTGTGGAAATTTACGGACCGGAAGCGTCGGGAAAAACGACAGTGTGTCTTTCTATCATCGCAGAGGCGCAGAAAGCAGGCGGAGTAGCTGCCTTTATCGATGCGGAACATGCGCTTGATCCGCAGTGGGCGGAAATTCTGGGAGTAAAACTCGATGATCTGCTTATCTCGCAACCCGATACCGGTGAGCAAGCACTTGAGATTGCCGAAACACTGATCCGGAGCGGAGGCGTAGACATCATCGTCATCGATTCCGTGGCCGCTTTGGTTCCGCGTGCGGAGATCGAAGGGGAGATGGGTGACAGTATGATGGGAGTACACGCCAGACTTATGTCCCAGGCGCTCCGCAAACTCACTGCGGTCATTTCCAAATCAAAAGCAGTTGTCATATTTACCAACCAGCTCCGTCAAAAAATCGGCGTGATGTTCGGGAATCCCGAAACGACGACCGGAGGAATGGCGCTTAAGTTTTATGCGAGTATCCGTATGGATTCCCGGAAGACGGAAACACTCAAAGACGGCGATAAGGTGATCGGGAGCAGACATAGGGTGCGGGTGGTAAAAAATAAAGTGTCCCCGCCGTTTCGGATTGCGGAATTCGATGTGATGCATGACGGGGTTTCCAAAGAGGGGTGTTTACTGGATGTCGGTGTGGAATTTAACATCATTTCCAAATCGGGTGCATTTTTAAAATACGGAACGCAGATGCTCGGCCAGGGGAAAGAAGCGGCAAAGCTGTTCCTTCGGGAAAACGGCAAGGTCACCAAGGAAATAACCGAAGCGATCTGGAAATCCGTGCGGAGCGGTCATGCTACGCCGAAAATCGCCCCTCCCCAGGAAGAAGAGTAAGTATCAGGAATTTGAGAAGGTTTATTTCTTCTTAAATCCTTCCAGCGCACGGAGAATTTCCAGCGGAACGGCAAATACGACCGTGTTGGATTGATCCGATGAGATATCGTTAATGGAATTGAGCGTCCGAAGGTGCAGCGCTCCCGGCGTGTCGGCCATGGTTTTGGCGGCCAGTGCGAGATTTTTGGATGCGATAACCTCTCCTTCGGAATTGATAATCGTTGCGCGTTTTTCCCGTTCCGCTTCCGCCTGTTTGGCCATCGTGCGTACCATGGATTCCGGAAGCTTGATGTCCTTAAGTTCCACACTCGATACGTCCAATCCCCACTGGCCGGCAGACTTTTCGACAATGTCACGGATCTTGAGTGCCAACTCATGCCGCTGGGTAAGCAGCTGATCGAGCGTAACCTCACCGATGACATTACGCATCGTTGTCTGTGCAAGTTGGGAAACCGCCCAATAAAAATTTTCTACCTGCAGAATGGATTTTTGGGCATCGACGATTTTGTAATATATGACGGCGGTAATTTTTGTACTGACGTTGTCTTTTGTGATAGCTTCCTGGTCGGGTTCTTCCACGACTTTGGTCCGGATGTCTACCTTTTGCCATGTCTGAACTATCGGCAGCACGACTCTCCAGCCGGGTTCCATGACGCCGGAGAACCGTCCGAACGTGAACTGTACGCCGCGTTCGTATTCATTTACCTGCTTGAGAGAAGACAAAATAATGACAAGAATACCGATAAGCACCGGGGTCATACCTGCAAAAAGTAGTTCCATAATTTCCTCCGTGACTGTAGTATATACTGCAGGGAATATCCGGGACAAGTGAGTCAAAGGTATATGGATACAGCACACACAGAGGTGTACGAAAAGCTGATGGCAAGTGCCATACGGTTTGTTTCTTACCGGCCACGGAGCCGGAAGGAACTTAACGATTTTATCACCCGGAAACTCAAAAATAGCCACACTACGGCCCCGCTGGTGACCGCTCAAGTCATGCAGCGCCTTACTGACTTAGGATATGCCGATGACCATGCATTCGGGGCATGGTGGGTTGCCCAGCGCACGGGGAGGAACCCGAAAGGGGCAAAAGCCATACGCATGGAACTCATTCGGAAAGGAATACCGCCTGATGTGGCAGATGAAGCTGTTACCCGCGGTATGCGGGAGGAGGGAAAATCGGAGCGGTCGCTTGCCAGGGCCGCATCGGAAAAAAAGCTTACGCTCTGGGCACGGTTGCCGTACGCGGAAAAGAAGCGCAAACTTGCCGATTTTCTGTTGCGGCGGGGGTTTTCTTCCGAAGCCGTATGGGGCGTCGTTGACGATGTGCTGAAAAACGTGTAAAATGCGTAATATATAAGCCAGTATGTTATTCGATGGCTTACGGGCGAATTATAAAGATCAGCAGAACTGAAATTTTGTAGGACCATGACGTATTCACAAACCACAGTTTTTCCTACATATATAGCCGCGTAATTGCGGTCTTTCGTGCTGCTTTTTTTATCTTCGCTTTTTAGAAAGGAATCAGTATGTTTGATGTTCTTAAAACCTTATCCGGGTTGGTAAAGCCCAAAAGTTCAGGCGCAGGTCAGCAGATTAAAGTGAAGCCGGAGCTGCCTGTTGCAGCACCCGCTACCACAGAGCCGCCAAAGAAAGCCAAAAAGACTGCGGCAGTAGCGCAGCAGGCTGCAGATTTAGAAGCGCAGCGGAAATTTGCTGAAGCCCAAAGCCGGGAAATCATCCTGGAGGCAAAAGATGAAGCCCTCAGAATCAGGAGAGACGCAGAGCTTGAAGTGCGGCGTCTTGAAGAAAGCGTGAGGCAGCGGGAAATTGCGGCCGACCGCAAAGATGCGGGGTTAGAAGTCCGCGAAAAACGCATTCTGGAATCAGAAGATCTGAATCTTAAAAAACGCGAGGAAATCAGCACTATCCACAAAGAAACCCTTGAGAAGCTGGAAAAAATCGCTCACCTGACGCGTGACGAAGCCAAAGATCTCATTCTTTCTGAATTGCGTAACGAACTCGATGCCGATATGGCACGCGAAATCCGTGAGGCAGAAGCGAAAGCAAAAGAAGAGGCCGAAGGAAAAGCCCGGGAGATATTGGTAGATGCCATGAAACACGGTGCCACCGATTATGTACCGGAATACACAGTGTCGGTTATCAAAGTCACTGATGAAGAAGTGAAGGGAAGAATCATCGGGAAAGAAGGGCGGAATATCCGCGCGTTTGAAACAGCAACAGGTGTCGACGTGGATCTGGATGAAGAAGGCGTTATCCGCTTATCCAGTTTTGACCCGGTCCGCCGGGAGATTGCGCGCGTGACGCTGGAGAGATTGCTCCGGGACGGCAGGGTACAGCCGGGAAGAATAGAAGAGCTCATTGAGCAGGTGAAAAAAGAAACCGAGCGGATTATGTTCGAGGAAGGGCAGAAGCTTTGCCATTCCGTCGGTGTGTACAATCTGCCGCCGCCGCTTATTGCCATGCTCGGAAGATTTAAGTACCGATACTCATTCGGTCAGAACATGATCGCACATACCATGGAAGAAACGAAAATCGGTGTGGCCATCGCACAGGAAATCGGTGCGGATGTCAATGTGGTGAGATTGGGGTGTTTGCTCCATGACATCGGGAAAATCGTCGCCGATAAAGAGGGAAACCATGTAGAGCTCGGTGTCGAACTGTGTAAAAAATACGGTCTGCCGCAAAAAGTGGTTGATTGCGTCGCGCAGCATCATGAAGATACCGCGTTTACCAGTGCGGAATCCATGCTGGTATACATCGCAGATGCCATTTCCGGCAGCCGGCCGGGAGCCCGGTACGAAAACTATGATGAGTATGTCAAACGCCTCAAAGACCTGGAAGAGATAGCCATGTCCCACAAAGGCGTCACGCAGAGTTTCGCGTTCCAGGCGGGAAGGGAAATCCGCGTCATTGTGGATCCCGGCACCGTTTCGGATGCGACCACTGCCGTCATGGCAAAAGAAATCCGCGATGAGATCGCCAAAAAGGTGATTGTCCCCGGAAGCGTGAAAGTAACGGTTATCCGGGAACTTCGCGCGACCGAGATCGTGAAGTAACTCGATCGTTGCGTCATCCCGAGTTCTTCTATGGATCCCGACGGGGGAAGCTTTGTCGCAAACTTCTTGCAATGACAAGCTAAATTGCATATCTGTTACGATTTAGATTGTTACAGTGCGATGTACTAAAATCTATATTGACAGGACGCTCCATATCTTTTACAGTGCCTCATAGAGATTGTTGCAACAATCCCGAAAAATTTTTTTCTTGTCAGAACCTTCTGCCCAAAAGGAGGTGAATTTCTTCATGACAAAAGCAGATCTCGTCGATGTCGTAGCAAAAAAGGCTAACCTTACCGCCAAAGCAGCACGCGAAGCAGTCGCAGCAGTATTTGGTGCCGTCACAGATGCATTGAAAAAAGGTGACAAAGTAGTGGTTACCGGTTTCGGAACGTTCATGGTACGAAGCCGCAAAGCACGCACTGGTCGCAATCCCCAAACCGGAACAGCGATCAATATCCCGGCACGGAAGACCCCAGGGTTTACCGCAGGGAAAGCGTTAAAAAAAGTCGTCCGCTAAAGCCAAGACTTTTATCCAAATAAGAGGCTCGCGTATTAAAAAGGCGGGTCTCTTTTGGTATATACTGGTGGGTAGATTATGGTAATCCAGGTTTCACATCTTTCAAAGCGCTATCAGGTTCATAAAAAAGATCCGGGATTTATGGGATCGGTGCGGTCCCTGTTTTCGAAGAATACGGAAACGGTAGCCGCGGTAGATGACATATCGTTTACGATTAACGAAGGGGAACTTGTCGGATTTATCGGACCCAACGGCGCCGGAAAAACGACGACGCTGAAATGTTTGTCCGGACTTCTGTTCCCAGATTCCGGCAAGGTGTCCGTGCTGGGGTACACCCCGTTTGAGCGGAAAGAACCGTATCTTTCCCGTATAGCACTTGTGATGGGCCAGAAAAATCAGCTCTGGTGGGATTTGCCTGCGCAGGAAACATTTCTCCTCAATAAGGAAATCTACGGCATCAGGGACGATGCATACGCAAAGAATTTGGGGGAGCTCGTGGAGCTTCTCGAAGTGGAGGATATGATACGGGTGCCGGTACGTAAACTGTCGTTGGGGGAGCGGATGAAAATGGAACTTATCGCGGCATTGATCCACGCGCCGGAGGTACTGTTTTTGGACGAGCCCACCATCGGACTGGATGTCGTCATGCAGAAAAAGATGCGGGATTTTGTCGCCTCGTACAACAGGCTGCATCATTCCACGATTCTTCTGACATCGCATTATATGGAAGACGTGCGTCAGTTAGCCAGCCGTGTCATCATCATAGACCACGGGAAAATCATGTACGACGGCAAACTGGACCATTTAGTGAAACGGTATGCCAAACATAAGCTGCTTTCCGTCGTGCTGGATAGCTATGTGCCACCGGATAAGCTGCAAGCCATCGGGGAGCTGGTTTCGTATGAATTTCCCAAAGCGGTGATAAAAGTAGAACGGAACGCATCCAACGTCGCGGCGGCGGAGTTGCTGCAGAATTTTCCGGTTGATGATTTGAATATCGAGGAGCCGGATATCGAAGATGTCATCCGCGATGTGTTTACCAATGCGCCGAAAAAGCTATGAAGCCGGGTAGTAGAATTTCGGCGCGCTTTCGTTCATTGCGGTATTTTGAATTATCTTATTTTGGTACCTATGTCTGTAAATAACAGGTTGCCGATATCGAGCCAGCGCAGCAGGCAATGGCCGAAATTTCACTACTCGGTGAAGCGGCTCATGACCATATTTTCGCTGTATGCGCAGCATGCACTGGAATACAAAGTCCGGTCGCTGGTATGGTTCGGCGTTATTTTGTTTGACGTATTTGTCTACGTATTGTACTGGCGGGGTGTGTTGCAGAACGGACAATCCGGCGGACTCTGGACGTTTTCCGAGGCAGTATCCTATTATCTCCTGCTTCTGGTAGCCGGAAATCTGCTGCAGATCCATATAGAAGAAGAAGTCGCATTCGAAGATATACAGTATGGAAGACTCTCACAATATCTGCTGCGTCCGTTTTCGTATTTCCGATTTAAATTTTTTCAGGAACTCCCTTGGCGGCTTATCCAGGGGGGATTCGGTATCGTGGCACTTATCGGCATTTCCCTGTTTGTACGACATATTGTGGTCGTGACGGATATATATGCCGTGCCGCTGATCGCAGCTATTATCGTGAGTGCATATGTTTTGTGCTTTATCTACAAAATGATCATCGGAATTATGGCGTTTTGGACCATCGATTATACGGGGCTCCAGAATATTCAGATTATCGTCTATATGCTCTTTAGCGGCATGCTGATTCCGCTTCATTTATTGCCGTCCGACATCCGTGCATTCGCGCTGCTTCAGCCGATAGGATACACACTCTATTATCCTGTCCGGGCAGTGCAGGGTGTGTATACATACGGGCAATTATGGCAGATTTTAGCAATGCAATGGGTCTGGATGATTATTTTGTATGCCATCTACCGGCTGTTTTGGTATAGGGGGTTACGGGTATTCACAGCAGTCGGGCAATAATATATATGAAACGGTACCTGAGGATATATGCACAATTACTCCGGCTGAATTTGGCCTCACTGCTCACGTACAGAGTGAATTTTATCAATAATGTCATTGCCAGTATCGGATGGGGAGCCATGTCGTTATACACGGTTATCATCCTTACCGCACGGGTGACGGACGCATATGGCTGGAAACGGGAAGAACTGCTGCTTTTAAACGGCATATACGGAATCATAGTCGGAGTGTTTCATATGTTTTTGAGTATCAATATGGGGAGAATGTCCCGCATCATACACATGGGAGAACTGGACAGCATACTGATCAAACCGATAGATTCGCAGTTTGCCATCAGCTTGTGGCAGGTCAATTTTTCTACCGTATTCCGTATTCTTATGGCGGCCGGATACACCGCCTGGATTATTCACTCCATGCAGCTTTCAGTAAGCATTGCATCCGTGTTGCTCGTCTGCACGCTCGCTGTCGTGTCGCTTATTCTGCTGTATTCTATCTGGTTTCTGCTGCTGACCAATCTCATGTGGTTTACCAACATGTCGAATCTTGTCGTATTTTTGTATTCGTTTGAAAGTATGGCCAGGTTTCCGAAAGAAATGCTCGCCCAGCTGTCGGGTGTGATTTTTTATGTCGTATTTCCCGTGGCAATCGTCATCAATACACCCGCACGGGTGCTTCTTAATCGCGTGGCATGGACGGATATTCTGACGCTGATTGTGATAGCCGTATGTTTGTGGATCGCGGCGCGGAAATATTGGTTATTTGCTCTGCGGCACTATACCAGTGCAAGTAGTTAGTGATCATACTTGCAGCGTCGGTTTTAAATCACTATACTGGGTTTATATGCCACCAAAAGCAAAAAAGAAACGTGCTTCACTGAAACTTGACGCGGTAAGCGGGCAGGTAAAAGAAACTGAACCGGTGGAAAAGGAAGAAGCCCAAGTGCGGGAGCCGTCTGTCCGTCAGGTGGTCGAGGTCGTTGAGGAAGGGCCGGTGCCGGAGGCTATCGAAACTATCAAAAAAGATGCCGAGGAAATCAGCGAGGCAGTCGAAGCGATAGAGGAAGAAGTAGAGGAAAATGTGTCTGCGTTGGGGACTCCCGAAGTGTCGACCGCACCCGCAATGCGTGAAGAAGTAGCCGGGGATGCTAAAAACAGCGTGGAATCACTTTTTGTGAAAAATGAGCCCGGAGTCGCTCCTGAAATTACCGTGGTCGGAAAACGCGGTCCGTCATTGGGAGTATGGGTGGGAGCTATGTTAGGAGTAGCGCTTGCCATAGGCGTTTCATTGATCCTTCTGGTCAGGGGACCGTCGACATTGCCGTTTTTGGCAGCTAAACCAACGCCGACTCCTACTCCTACCGCTGAACCGACTCCGCCTCCCGCAACAGAGGTCAAGAAAAGTGACATAAAAATCCGTGTGATAAACGGCGGCGGAACACCTGGAGCAGGAAGCAAGATGAAGACATTTTTGGAAGGAAAAGGATACACCGTCGTAAGTGTCGCGAATGCGAACGCCTATACCTATACACAGACCGAGATTTCGGTGAAATCAGGCAAAACAGCATATACCAAGCTTCTGAGCGATGATTTGAAAGCGGATTATTCACTCGGTACTGCCTCCGCCGTCGTAGAAGAGAGCGCCGCCTATGACGCAGAAGTCATAGTCGGGAAAGAGGAATGAAGTATAAGGCGCTATTTCTGGATGTCGACGGTACGACCGTTATACACGGCGTTGACAATCTCCCCAGCGAGCGGGTAACTCAGGCGGTAAAACGCGCCATGCACGCCGGAATTTTCGTGAGCCTTGCCACAAGCCGCCCTCCCAGGTCAGCCATACATATCATAGAGCACCTCAAGCTCAACGGATATTGCGTACTTTCAAGCGGGGCACAGATCTATGATCCGAAATCCAAAACCGTCATCATAAAAAAAGAATTCCCCATGTCTTCGCTGCAGCCGATTGTCGATGCGGCAAAAACGTATGACGCGCCGCTGAGCATATATGACGGAGAAAAAGAATTCGTATACGACGGTACGAATCTTCCCGGAGAAGTGTTGGGAATGTATTTCCCCAAACTGGAACCTGCCGTACTTCAGGACATTACCAAGCATCTTGAAGGAGTTGCCGGCATAGCGCTCCACAGGATGGAGGCATGGGAAGCAGGATACGAATGTCTGGACATCGTCAATGCAGAGGCGAGTAAACTTCACGGTGTGGTAGAGGTATCGCGGCTTACGGGAATTGAAACCCATGAAATTATCGGCGTCGGCGACGGGTACAATGATTTTGCGCTGCTTCTGGCCTGCGGGCTCAAAATCGCCATGGGAAATGCAGTACCGGAGCTTAAAGAAGTTGCGGATTTTGTGGCGCCGTCAGTCAGCGATGACGGAGTAGCCTCGGTCATCGAAAAATTTATCCTCTCGTAATACACCGGCAAATTCCTTTGGTACGCACGAGATGGTACAATACGCATCGCATGAAATACTTCATTAAAACATTCGGCTGTGCCGCCAACGAGGCGGATTCGGAGCGCATTGCGGCGCTATATGAATCTCGGGGCTATACTCGGGCCAGGACTATGAAACAGGCGGACGATGTCGTCGTCAATACCTGTATGATCAGGGCATCGGCGGAACACCGCGTGTACGGTATCGTCCATAATCTGACCGAAGAAAAGAAAAAAGGCAGGAAAGTAAAAATCGTTGTAACCGGATGTATGGTCGGCATGGCTGCCCGCGAGAAAACCGGAAACATGCTTTCACAATTAGGGAAAAAGATGCCCGGCGTGGATGAATTTCTTCCGATAGAAGAAGTGGGATTTGATTTTGCCGCAATACGCACTGATCCGCATCATGCGTGGGTGCCGATTTCCAACGGATGCAATAATTTCTGTACGTTTTGTGTGGTACCGTTTACGAGAGGCAGGGAGATCAGCCGGCCGTTTGCCGATGTCATTTCGGAATGCAGACAATTGGCAGAAAAAGGAATTGCGCATGTTACGCTGGTCGGGCAGAATGTGAATTCATACGGAGCAGATTTAGTAGTCGGCGAGAATAATATCCAGGTGATGCGGGATTTGCCGGATAAAACATATTTTCAAACGCGTGTTTCGGCACCCTCCAGGAAAACCGCGTTTACCGTAAACGGCAAAACGATAACGCCTACGTACGTAAAGCACTTAGGCAGATTACGTATCCCGACCTTGTTTCCTGAACTCTTAAAGGAAATCTGCGCCATACCGGGCATCAAACTTGTCGATTTTATTTCCAGTAATCCCTGGGATTTTTCCGATGAACTCATACGGGTTATGGCAACACAGGAAAAAATATCCAAAGATATCCATCTGGCGCTGCAGTCCGGTGATAATGAGGTACTTCGGCGCATGAACCGGTGGTATACACGCGAAGATTTTTTGGATTTAGCACGTAAAATAAAAACTGCCATGCCCAATGCCCGCATATCGACCGATATTATCGTCGGATTCTGCGGCGAAACAGCTGCCCAGTTTGAGCAAACGGTAGATTTGGCTAAACAAGTCGGATTTTCCAAAGCATATGTGGCCATGTATTCCGATCGGCCGATGACGGCTGCTCATAAAGCCTATACCGATGACGTGCCGCATGAGGAAAAGAAGCGCCGCTGGAAGATATTGGAAGAACTGATCAATAAAACAAATTTACAAAACGGTACGTATGCAAAAAGTATCCGATACGCCTGATCATCACTTGCCCCGGGTTATTATCGTGTGCGGCCCTACGGCATCGGGAAAAACTAACCTGGCTGTTTCTCTGGCGAAGCGTTTCAATGGTGAGTTGGTGAGCGCTGATTCGCGTCAGATATACAAATGTACCGACATCCTATCGGGGAAAGATATTCCGTCGGGTGCTGTTGCTATACCGCGAAAGAGTGTGCAGTACCGGGATGAGGAATACGCATTAGTGACCTATGATATCGATACGGTTCCCGTTTGGCTTTATGATGTCATAACGCCTGACCGGCAGTGCAGTATTTCGCTGTACCGGTCTCTCGCACAGACGGTTATCGGTGATATTGTTTCAAGAGGTAAGCTACCGATCATTGTCGGCGGTGCAGGCCTGTATATAAACGCAATTGTCCGCACGCCTGAGACGATTGATATTCCGCCTAATCTGATTGCCCGGGATTACCGGAATACGTTGACGGTCGAAGCGTTACAGGATGATCTTGCTGCGATCAGTCCTGACCGTCTGGCTATGATGAATGCTTCAGACAGGCAAAATCCCCGGCGTCTTATCCGCGCAATAGAAATCGCCCAATGGCAAGCAGACCATAAAGGGGAAGCGCCGGAAACACGCAGATTTGATTGCTTTTGGGTCGGAATCAGGCGGCCGATAGACGCGTTATCCGTGCGTATCAGGACAAGAGTCAAAGCGCGGTGGGATGCAGGGGCGGTAGGTGAGGTACAGCGGCTCAAAGCTCTGTATCAGGGGTTGCCGGGAGCACATCTGTTAGGATTTGTGCCGATTATAAAGTACATAGACGGAGAAGTATCAGAAGCCGAAGCAAAAGACCTTTGGACAAAAGATGAAATAGCATATGCGAAGCGGCAGATGGTTTGGTTCAAGCGTCAGAAGGATATCCGCTGGTATGACGCGGAAGAAGAGGGGATTGAGCGGCAAGTAGAGAAGGATGTTCGTCAATGGTATACTAACAGGTGATATGCCCACAAAGATAGAAATTTCCCACCGGACGATTATTTTTACGCTCGTTTTAATTGCGGCCATATGGCTGATTCTGGAGATACGGGATATTCTTTTCCTGCTCTTTATATCGTTTATCCTCATGTCTGCACTCCGGCCGATTGTTGACGGTATGGAACGCCTGAAAATTCCCAGGATCGTGTCTATATTCCTGCTGTACGGTTTAGTATTCGGCGGATTGGGGGCAGGACTGGCAAGTATGGTTCCGACACTTGCCGTCCAGTCTGGCAAGCTGCTTATGCAGTTGCCGGATGTGTTAAGCCGTGTATTTCCGTACATTTCTTCCGATGTCCAGTCGCTTATCCAGCAGGTCGCCCCGGTAGGAGAAAATCTCGTAAAGGTGACGGTCGGGGTATTTTCTAATGTTCTGGCAGTGCTTACCGTTATGACGTTTACGTTTTACTTTCTCCTGGAGCGGCGGCATTTGCAGGATTTTTTGAGTGCGCTCTTGGGGACAGAACCGGGAGAACGGGTATTTGACGTATTACTGCGGATTGAGAAGCGGTTGGGCTCCTGGGTATTGGGCGAGTTATGTCTTATGGCGTTTGTCGGGTTACTTGCATACGGCGGATTGTTTTTTCTTCGTGTAGAGTACGCGCTGCCGTTGGCAATTTTAGCAGGCGTCCTGGAAATTGTTCCCACGATCGGTCCGACCGTATCAGCTATTCCTGCAGTATTGGTGGCCTTAGGGAGTTCGCCGATTCTCGCGCTTTCCGTGGTAGCTCTCTATATCATCGTGCAGCAAATAGAAAACAACCTTTTGGTTCCGCTGGTGATGAAACGGAGTGTGGGATTGCCGCCGGTTCTCACTATACTGGCACTTATGATCGGGGGAAGGTTCGGAGGGGTGACGGGAGCAGTCCTCGCCGTTCCGGTGCTGCTGGCAATTCAGGAAGTTATCAACTCGTTCCCCATCGCGTCTAAACCGAAAAAAATATAAAGCGCACTTTGGGAGCCTCGTAAGCCAGATTCTGTTTTAAGACTCTCATTTCTCTGATGCCCGTAAACTTTGGTCCTCCCGAATGCGTGGTAGTAACGGACCGGTCGCCGGTTGCAGCGGGTGGGATTGCCAACGTTTCACCCATCTTCCGAGCCGAATTTCGGCTGGCGGCTGATGATCGTCTCTGTGGCTCTCTCAACCTGTCAATTCAGGTCTCGTTCCCGGTTTCTTTCGTTATCGGGACACCCGACCTTTCGGCGCTCCGCTTACACGGAGTCCCCTGCATTCTGCTGTCTGGACTTTCCTCTCCGATATGATCGGAGCGAGAATCCGGGTTCCCAAAGTGCAGTGGTATTATACCCCCGTTTTGTAATCTAGTCCACAGAACCGGAGTGATAATTGCTTTATGGTAATAGATAATGCTTGCAAAAATTCTGTCCGGAGCAGTCGTGGGATTGGAATCAGTCCCGGTAACGGTTGAGGTCGATATTTCGTCCCAGAGTCTGCCGTCGTTTACCATCGTCGGGCTTCCCGATAAAGCAGTTGAAGAGAGCAAAGAGCGGGTTCGTTCCGCATTAAAAAACAGCGGTGCGGAATTTCCGAATCACCGCATCACGGTAAATTTGGCGCCTGCGGACTTGCCCAAAGGAGGGCCCGCGTACGATTTGCCGATTGCCGTCGGTATGCTTGTCGCATCGGGTCAGCTGCCTCCGCTTAAGGGCAACGCATTGTTTGTCGGTGAGTTGTCGCTGGACGGGGGACTCCGCCATACCAACGGGATATTGCCGCTTGCCATGATGGTAAAGGAAGCCGTGGAGTCCAACATCATGTATGTGCCGTTTCCTGATGCGAAAGAAGCGGCAGTGATCCGCGGTATTTCGGTTATTCCCGTCGTGTCACTTCTCGAGTTATTCCGGCATCTTACGGGAGCTGCAAAAATCGCGCCTCATCCGCATGTGCCGTTTGAGACGCTGAGTGTTGCTTCCGGTTATGATTTCGATTTGTCCGATGTCGCGGGCCAGGAACATGTGAAGCGGGCGTTAGAAATTGCGGCAGCAGGTGCCCATAATCTTTTCATGCAAGGTCCTCCCGGGGCGGGTAAAACGATGCTTGCGCGCACCTTGCCTTCCATCCTGCCGGTTATGACCGAAGAAGAGGCGCTTGATGTCACGAAAATATATTCCGTCACCGGGAATTTGCCGGCAGGAGAATCGATCGTCAAATTCCGGCCGTTTCGAAGTCCGCATCATACGACATCCCGTATCGGGTTAATCGGCGGCGGCACGCGGCCGGCGCCAGGCGAAATATCGCTTGCACACCGGGGCGTTTTGTTTCTGGACGAATTCCCTGAGTACCCCAGGAACGTACTGGAAGCCCTCCGTCAGCCAATGGAAGACGGAGTGGTGACGATATCGCGGGCAGTAGGATCGGTGCGTTTCCCGGCTAAATTTATGCTTATCGCCGCGGCAAATCCGTGTCCGTGCGGAAATTTCCGTTCCGACACAAAACAATGCACGTGTTTACCCGGCATGGTTGCCCGGTACCAGAAGCGTATATCCGGCCCGATTATCGACAGGATCGACTTACATGTTCAGGTGCCTGCAGTATCCATGGAGAAACTCACCGGACGTACAAAAACAGGACAGACATCTCTGGAAATCAAAGCACGGGTGCAGCGCGCCCGCAATCTGCAGATCCGGCGTTTCCGCGACGTTCGGATAACGGCAAATTCCGAAATGACGACGAAAATGGTGAAAGAATGCTGTGTGCTGCCGGACGAAACACAGTCATTTTTGAGCATGGCAGCACAAAAATTTGCATTATCCGCGCGCAGCTATTACCGGGTCATAAAAATCTCCCGCACGATAGCTGATTTGGCAGAGGAACGGGGTATTTCTGCTATGCATATAGCAGAAGCGCTGCAGTACAGGCCGCAGGAACAATGAGGCATAAAACAATCCCCCCGCTTGTGGCGGGGGGAGTTTTGATAAAACGTCTTACCAGAAAGAAAAATTAGCCACCGATTTTGTACATTCCGGTGCCACACACTGGACACTTACCTTTCATTGCCGGTTTGCCGTTTTTCATCGTGACTTTGACAGCTTTTGGATCGTCGCGCTTCGCGCGGCATTTTACACAATACATTTGTGCCATACTTCAATTCACCTCCTTTCAACAGTATATAAAAATTATTTAACGAGGCAGCAATCGGGCGAGCAGGAATTCACTAACCAGGATAACACCGGTAATGATGACGGTCTTTGTAAGATCCCGTTTTATCTGTCCGTATTCACGGAGCGTTGCCGTCTGAACAGGGGCTGCTGATTGCGAAATTTTCGGTAAGGAGAATGAAATACCCGTAACCGTAGAAATCGATTCGGGCTTTTCTACTGCGCTATGTTGGATTACCACGGGGGACAGACGGGATCTGTGTTGCTGGGCGAGCAGTTTTTCCTTCTTGGTTTTTTTTGGCATACCGCTTTAGCCTCGTGCGCATGAGCGTAGCACAGCTCGGCTTTCAATGTCAAATGAATTAGCTTCAACATGAAGCTGATAAGTGTTTATGCTGCAGCCGTCACAGGGAAATCATGATTGACAACAATGAAAACAGAATCGTACTATGGTGAATACGAATGGTGTTCAATAGTACATTACTGGTAGTCGGAATTGCCATAGGTTTTTTGGTATGGCTGGGAATCATTTCCGCTTTGCTAATTCGGATGATTTCCCATTATAATAGACTAAGTAAAGGTGTGACGAAGACCGGATTGATGGACGCACTGGAGTCGGTTCTTGGTTCCGTTGCTGATCTTACACGCCGGTCGGAGACTCTCGAAAAAGCGACACAGGGTCTGGAAGCAGACGGCAGTTTACATGTCCAGAAAATCGGAATTGTCCGGTTTAACCCGTTTGCCGATACCGGAGGAGCGCAGAGTTTTTCCATAGCGCTTCTTAACGGAAAGAATTCGGGGGTTATTATGACATCGCTGTATGCGCGCGCAGGCAACCGGTGGTATGTCAAAGAAATTATTGCCGGAAAAGGGAAAGATGTCGCACTCTCAAAAGAGGAAGAGGCTGCGATAGATAAAGCAAAGCGTGAAGGAGGATTATCATGAATAAACAAAAACTCATTATTACGTCTGTTATCGGCCTAGCGTTGTATCTTATCGCAACCGGCTTGTCATTCGCGGGATTTTCGTATATTCGGAAACCGGCCGCGACGGGGACTGCTTCCACGCAAAAAAACGGTTCCCAGGAGCATTTTGCTATCGACCCATCCATTCCGAGGACCGAACCGTGTCCCATAAACGGTAAACTCTACACCAAACAGGAAAAAGATACCTGGGTAACCCGGCGTCCGCTCGCCGTCATGATAGAAAATCATGAGGATTCCCGTCCGCAATCAGGATTATCCAAAGCAGATGTTATCTATGAAGCGGTGGCCGAAGGCGGTATTACCCGGTTTATGGGCATATTTTATTGCGGTATAGCAGCGGAATCCGTGAATCTGGCTCCGGTACGAAGTGCCCGTGAACATTATCTCGGGTGGGTGTTGGAGTATGACGCATTGTACAACCACGTCGGAGGAGCAGGACTGTGTAATGATCCTACGGTGGACGACCGGGCTAAAGCACTCTGTCATATCCAGACGCTCAAGATAAAAGATATGGATCAGTTCGGTATTTCATTCCCGACGTGCTACCGGAATTATGACCGTCTGGATCACCCGGTAGCGACCGAGCACACGATGGTGTGTGTAACGGATAAGCTTATTGAACTTGCAAAAAAGCGGGGCTGGACCAACGTCGATGCTGCCGGTGTTTCGTGGGATAAGGCGTTCCAGCCGTGGAAGTTTAAAGATGACGCCAAAGAAAATGACCGCGGAGCGGTTGCCTCCATCAGTTTTTCAGCCTGGAAGGGCTATGAAGCTAGTTACGGAGTCCGGTGGGATTATGACAAGACGGCTAATATTTATAAGCGGTCAAACGGTGGAGCGCCGCATCTGGATTTAGAAACGAAAGCGCAGCTTTCCGCAAAAGCAGTTGCAATTCTTTTTGCAAAAGAAACGGGGCCGGTGGATGAGCATATGCATCTGTTGTATGCCAATATTGGAAGCGGAGAAGCGATTGTGTTTCAGGACGGAAAGGCGACGAAAGCTATATGGAAAAAGGAAACAAAAACGGCCAGAACAAAGTTTATTGATGCCACCACGAACAAAGAAATAGAGTTTACGCGTGGCCAGATATGGATCGAAATGCTGCCCACAGGGACGACAGTTTCATACTAAACCTCTGCCCGAGAAAATGGAGGATGTATGCTTCTTGAAGATCTGATTATCTCTCGAGTCAGAGTGAAGATGCTCGCGTTGTTTTTGAATAACCCGTCCATGATGTATCACGTCCGTGAGGTCGTGCGTCAGGTGGATGAAGAAATCAATGCGGTGCGTCGTGAACTGGCGCATCTGGAAAAGGCCGGGATGCTTGCGAAAGAACAGCGGGCAAACAGGTTATTTTATCGGTTTCGTAAAGAATACCCGCTATATTTTGAGCTTATGGAGCTTGTGGGGAAAACGACGGGGTTAGGCTGGGATATCGTAAAAAACAAAGCGAAGCTCGGTAAAATAAAATTCGCGATGCTTTCCGGCAGATTTCTCCGCGGGTTACCGCATAAGGGCGGCAGCGATGTCGATTTGCTTATCGTGGGCTCTGTCGTTCTGGCAGAGCTTGGTACGTTCGTGCGCGCTGAAGAGGTAAAGCGGGAACGGGAATTAAATTATACGGTTATGACGGATGAAGAATTTGCGTTCCGTAAGCGCCGAAGGGATCCGTTTGTTCTGGAAATATTGAGCGGATCACGCGTTATGCTCATCGGTGACGAAGAAGAGCTGGTAAGCTAAAACCCTGAGTCTTTCAGGGAATCCCGTTTGATTATATAATTGACTGAATTGTTTCGCGTACTGTCAGTGATGAAATAATACATTATGTTTAAAAATCCCCGGAGGGTATTGGCATTGCTGTTTCTGTTGACGGTGCTTCTTATCATCGTCGACCTGCCGGAAAACTACCGGCTCAACGTGACGCTCTTCGGACGAACGGTTGACCGGATTATTAACCCGCCGACCATTCGGTTGTTCGGCTGGATCAAACCGATAAAAACATCATTGGGTCTTGATTTGGCCGGAGGAAGCCACGTGGTGCTGGAAGCAGACATGCGCGATATCAAACCCGCCGACCGGGTTACGGCGCTTGAATCAGCCAAAGAAGTGATTGACCGGCGGGTAAATTTTTTCGGCGTATCGGAACCAGTCGTGCAAACGGCGGTTACGGAAAATTCATACCGTATCATCGTGGAATTGCCCGGAGTGAATGATGTGGGGCGTGCCATTTCGCTTATCGGACAGACGGCACTCCTGGATTTTAGGGAATTTACCAATCCCGATGAAGCGACCACGGGTGCATATACCATCCCGTCCCTTACTAATACCAAGTCAGTGGGGCTTACCGGCAAAGATCTGTCCCGTGCGAGTTTAACATTCAGTCAGCAGACAGGATCACCTGAAGTTGCGCTGGAGTTTACGTCGGACGGTGCAAAAAAATTCGGTGATGCGACGACCAGGCTTATCGGCAAACAGCTTGCGATATTTTTGGATGCCGTACCTCTGACGGCCCCGGTCGTACAGTCGGCAATTACCGACGGGCGTGCGGTCATCACGGGAAGTTTCACCAGGGATAATGCAAAAATACTGGCACTTCAGTTAAATGCCGGTGCACTTCCCGTTCCCGTCCGTCCGGTTGAAGAACGGACTGTGGAAGCAACACTGGGGGCAGAATCGGTCGCAAAAAGCGTGCTTGCCGGTGCGATCGGACTGGGATTTGTGGCGGTATTCATGATTCTGCAATACGGCAGGCTGGGTATTATTGCTGATGCGGCGCTTATCCTGTATGGATTATTGTCGTTTGGCGTGTTCCGTCTGTTCAGCATCACTCTGACGTTACCCGGTATCGCGGGATTTTTGCTCTCTATCGGTATGGCAGTCGACAGCAATATTCTGATATTTGAACGGTACAGGGAGGAGTTACGTGAGGGGAAACCGTGGGGGATAGCGATGGAACAGGCGTTCGGAAAAGCATGGGACAGTATCCGGGACGCAAACTTTACGACTATCATAACGTCTCTTATCCTGTACAATCCCGGTAACTGGGCGCTTCTGCCGTCAAGCGGGCTTGTGCGGGGGTTTGCCGCGACGCTTCTGATCGGAGTCATTATGAGTTTATTTACCGGAATTGTGGCCAGCCGTACGTTTATCCGTGTGTTTTATAAAGAGAAAGGTCAGGCAGCATGATCAGATTCAGCAGGTATCTGTGGGTGTACGCGGTCATTTCGGCATTGGTGCTGGTTCCGGGCATCTATTCACTTATCCGTTTCGGATTCCGGCAGTCTATCGATTTTGCCGGAGGAACGCTGGTCGAGTACCGTACCAGCAAACACGTGCCGACGGAAGATGTCTCACTTGCCGCCAAACGCGCCGGTGTGGATGTCGTAAGTTTTCAGCCGTCAGGAGACCGTGCATTTATCGTCCGCATGAAGCAATCGACCCGCGAGAATATCAATGCGCTGACACAAACGATTGAAAAGCAATCGTCAGTCAGTGCGACGGTCGTGCGCAACGAGACCGTGGGTCCCGTATTGGGGCAGGAATTGCTGTCTAAAACGCTGTTTGCGGCCCTGCTGGCTGTATCAGCAATCTTACTCTATGTTGCATGGGCGTTTAAAAATATCCGTTTCGGCGTCGCCGCGGTGGTGGCGCTTTTGCATGATCTGCTTGTTGTATTGGGAACGTTTTCGCTGTTCGGACATTTTCTGGGAGTAGAAGTAGATACGCTGTTTGTGACCGCATTTCTTACCACGATGAGTTTTTCGGTGCACGATACGATTGTCGTGTTCGACCGTATCCGGGAATATACGAAGCGCGACCGCAACAGGTCATTTGAGGAAATAAGCGATATGGCACTTAACGAGACAATGAACCGGTCGCTTACAAATTCCTTTACGATTATTTTTATGTTAGCATCTCTTGTCCTTATGGGTGGGGAGACAATCAAATGGTTTGTCGCGGCGCTGCTGATCGGTACGGTATCAGGAACCTATTCATCACCGTTTGTTGCCACCCCCGTACTGCTCTTGTGGCACCGTCTGGAACATAAAAAACGCCGGGGTTAATTCATGCTTGTTTTGAGTTCTTCAATTTTGGCAAGCAATGCTTCCCGTTCGTTCGGCAGCGTTCCTTCCTCTACCTGTGCAAATACGGCATCCAGTACTTTTCCGATGATAGGCCCCGGCTTCACTGCATAGATATTCATGACGTCATTGCCGTCGATTGCCAGATCGGAAACGGAGAATGGCTGCTGTTGGACTTCTTCCAGACGTTTTTTATACAGTTCCAGCCGCCATGATGTTTCCGAGGCACCTCCGCCCAGCCGGTCTCCGATTCTGAGTGCCAGAATATGAGGGAGATTTTCTTTCCCGACCCGGCGTATAAACCGGCGCAGAGCGGAATCGGTCTGCCGTTCATCGACGCTGAACTGGTGCCACCGGATGAGCGTAAAGAGTAATTCCGCCTGTTTTTTGGAAAGCCGCAGGCGGTCACTTACGTGTTTGGCAATATGCGCTCCGACGACTTCATGATTATAAAATGTGATAACGCCGGACGGATCAACGCGGTACGTTTTCGGTTTGCCCAAATCGTGAATAAGCGTTGCGAGCCGCACGACTGCGTCGTCGGACGGGCAGTATTTGAGAGCCATCACCGAATGCGTACCGACGTCATAAATATGATGCCGTTTCGGACTTTTTTGCGGGGTGGAAAATGCGGTTTCCAGTTCCGGCAGAATAAAGTGCAGCAGTCCGAGATTTTTAAGTACCAGCATGGCATCGGATGCGTGGGGAGCGGTGAGTATTTTAAAAAATTCATCGCGGATTCTTTCGGCGGATATTTCCGTAATAAGCTGCGCGTTCTCCAGGATCGCCGCAGCGGTTTCTGATTCCATGGTAAACCCGAGTCTGGCGGCAAAGCGAACTGCCCGGAGCATTCTGAGCGCGTCTTCCCGAAACCGGTCGGATGCTGTCCCGACCGTTTTGATGCGTTTGGCTTTCAGATCTTCCTGTCCGCCGTAGGGATCGGAAAGAGTCGTTCCGTCAAATGCGATAGCGTTGATGGTAAAGTCTCTCCGCGAAAGGTCTTCCGTAAGCGTTTTCCCCCATGAAATTTTGTCCGGGTGACGGTGGTCTTTGTACCCTTCTTCGCTTCTGTATGTCGTAATTTCGTAAATATCCTGAAGTTCCGCTTCTGCGGCGGCATCTTTGGGTTCTTTCCTGATTTTTATCCCTACGGTTCCGAATTGGTTATCGTAAAAACTGTCAGGGAACAGCCGGAGAATTTCTTCCGGTGTTGCATTGGTCGTAAAATCCCAGCCTTTCGTTTCCAGTCCCAGGAGAAGATCGCGGACGGATCCTCCGACCGCATACGCCTCAAACCCTGCGGATGTGAGGGTGCCGATAATCGTCTGTACTGATTGAGGAAGCGTAATCATACTGTTATTATACCCTGTAATGAACAGGAAGTGGCATATTCGGCAGCAGATCGCTAAAGATGCAGGATCCGTGAGCGGGAAGGAACTGCTGTTTGCGATTTTGAAAGACCGCGGGCTCGTGACACCCGAACAGCAGGAAGCGTTTCTTCATCCTGTCGCGCCGGACACTCTGACGACCCGGGATGTCGGCATCAGCAAAACAGATCTTAACAAGGCGATATCCAGGATTCAGAAAGCCATAAAAGAGAAGGAATCAATTGTCGTATATGCCGATTACGACGCGGACGGCATTACGGCCGGAGCGATCATGTGGGAAACGCTGTGGAAGCTCGGGGCGCGTGTCATGCCCTATATCCCTCACCGTGTAGACGAGGGGTATGGGTTGAGCGAAAAAGGAATCGATGCGGTACGGGAGCAGTACGATCCGTCGCTTATCATAACCGTGGATCACGGAATCACGGCGAAAGCCCAGGTGGCCTACGCGCAAAAACTCGGTATCGAGGTTATCGTTACCGACCATCACGTCAAACCGGAAGCACTGCCACATTGTACCATCGTCCATACGACGCTTCTTTCGGGTTCAGGTGTATCCTGGTTTACCGCAACCTCGCTTATGAAATCTTTGGGGAAAGGCGATGCGGTCCATGAGGCGGAGTTAACGGCGTTGGCTGCCATCGGCACGATAGCCGACATACTGCCGCTCGTGGGCATCAACCGGTCGATCGTCAAATCCGGTCTGGATACGATCCGTAAAACGAAGCGTACCGGGCTCAATGCGCTTATCGAAGAAGCGGGGATAGAGAAAGAAACGCTGGATACGTTTTCCGTATCCCATATGCTTTCCCCCAGACTGAATGCCATGGGAAGACTGGATCATGCGATTGATGCGTTGAGGTTATTGTGTACGCATGATGCTGCGAAAGCCAAGCTGCTCGCGCAGAAACTTGGGCTTACCAATAAAGAACGCCAGCAGTTAACGGTTGATACGGTAATGCATGCCAAAGATCTGGTATCTAAACCTGCCAAAAAGCTTATATTTATCTCCCATGAAACATATAATCCCGGAGTGATCGGGCTGGTTGCCGGAAGACTCGTCGAGGAATACTGGCGGCCGTCGGTAGTGCTTTCCATAGGAGACGGATTTGCCAAAGCGTCAGCCAGAAGCATTCCGGGATTTAATATCGTGGAAGCGATCCGTTCGTGCAGCGATTTACTCGTCGATGTAGGCGGGCATCCTATGGCTGCGGGTTTTACGGTAGCGGTAAAAAACATCCCGCTTCTTAAAAAGCGCCTGGAAGCCATCGCAGAAAAACAACTGGATAAAGAAACGCTTACGCGCACGCTGTATATAGATGCACAGATCCCGCTTGCGGCCGTGACGCAAGCCTTGTGGCAGGAGATGCGTGCACTTTCACCGTTCGGTTTCGGAAATTACGAACCGCTGTTTGCTACGAAAAATGTGCACGTAACGGATGTCCGTGTGATAGGGGCAACCCGTAAACACCTGAAACTGAAAGTCCGGTCGGAAGAAACGTCGGGGGTATTAGATGCGGTGGCGTTTAATATGGCTGATTTATACGGTGCCCTGGAGTCGGATGCGTCAGTTGATGTTGCGTATACCGTCGACATGAATGAATGGAACGGGAAACGGAATCTGCAGCTTAAGATAAAAGACATTGTAAACCCTAAATAATAGCCGCAATGGTTTCGTAAATCATAGTATGCACGTCGTGCGAAACCATAGTTGTTGCTAAGCTCGCGAATATGAACTCGTTCGCTAAGCAGCCGACTAAAAAATCCCCGCCTTTCCAAAGCAGCGCATGTGCCGCAGTGAAAAACGGGGAATTTTATGTATATGCCGTTCTCATAAACGCTTGGATTGAAACAGTGAAACAGTTTATAGGGTTTCACTCCTTCAGAAAAAGCGTTTATGAGGACAAAAGTGTCGAAAGGGTGTATGGGGATACAGGAAAATAAAGAAAAAGCGCAAATGCTTCGTGTTATTTTCTTGCCCCAATGGCCTTTCATAAAAGGATGGAGACCTCAAAAAAATGAGGTCCCCATCGTAACGACGAAACGCCTCAGTGACGGCGCGTTTTTTGTGTCCTTGCAGGTTTCTCCAGATGTTCGTTGTGATGACTGTGATCGGGGTGTCGTTTGCGGCACCATGTACATAAGCCATCACGGCTTTTCAAGGTCGGGGCGCCGCAGCGTCCTTTGTGAAAAGTCCCGTGGGTGCATCTGCATCCTGGTTCAGTCGCCTGTTTCTTGGGTAACATCGCGAGCATACTGTGAACGATACGTTTTAAAGTAACGGGTTGTGATTTTTTGGTTGACATTTCGGTAAATCTCCTTTGGAATTGGATGGTTTTGGTCGGTGGATGGGTGGTTTCTGTTGAAATACTCTTATACGCGGTAGTCTCCTTTATAAAGCGGTTATGGAACAAAGAAAAAGACAGAAAGGACAGGGGTTTCTGTCTTCATCATTGTCACTAACGTCGTCGTTATGAACTTGTAAATGTGCAAAACATCCGGTAAATTTATTTTTGATTATCCTCAATAGCGTTCCCGCTTTGGTCTTGTTCCGGTACTCCGGTTGTTACGGGAAAAACGACCGTTACCGACTGATGTTCGTCTGTGACTGACGCAATATGCCATATGACCGGAGGCCGCAAAGCGGCTGGTCGCGTCTCTTTTGTTTCTGACAGTTCATTCATAGATTTGCTCCATAAAAAAACCCCGCTTTGGCGGGGTTCGTGTGATGTGTATTTGTTAAAAGTTTTTTATGCGCGCATCACACGACCCCTCCGACTGTTCGGAGGTTAATAAGGGTCATAAAGTGACACTGCGCCTGATTTCTCATATAAGAAGCCTATTATACATAGTCGTTTTTTGACTTGTCAACCGGTGGCCGGATATAATGGGATTTGCACCACAGCGCTGATGGTCTGACAAACCGGAGCTTTCCCGGGTAATAACCGGGACGTGAACACCACGAAAACGTGTATTGAGAAGCAAGTAAGGTGGCACCACCCCGATCTGATCGCGGGTCCTTATACCAAAACGGGTGCCTTTTTTATTGGAAAAATCATGGTAAGATGGAAAGGATTGTTATGAGAACACTCGCCGGCAAAACAGTCGACCATATAGGAGAACAGATTACCCTGCAGGGATGGGTACTCGCGCGACGCAATCACGGGAAAATTATGTTTCTGGATCTGCGGGATCGGTCAGGAGCCGTTCAGCTCGTCGGCGATAAATCATTTGACGCCCGTGCGGAGGACGTGATCGAGGTTACGGGTACCGTAAAAAAACGTCCGGAACCGATGATAAATACGAAAGTTCCGACCGGAACGGTGGAGGTGGAAATTTCCGCACTGACCGTAATCTCACACGCGCATGAACTGCCGTTTCCGATCGATACCGACGGCTACGAGATAAACGAAGAAATACGGAGTAAATACCGGTATCTGGATTTGCGCCGTCCGAGAATGGCACGCAATATACGGCTTCGATCACAAGTGGTCGGATTTATCAGAAATTTTCTGTTGGAACGGGATTTCGTAGAGGTGGAAACACCGGTGTTAACCAAAACAACGCCGGAAGGTGCCCGTGATTTTCTGGTCCCGTCCCGCCTGCAGCAGGGTAAATTTTATGCGTTGCCGCAGTCGCCTCAGCAATATAAGCAGTTGTTGATGGTCGCGGGGATGGAACGGTATTTCCAGATAGCGCGTTGTTTCCGTGATGAAGATCCGAGGCGCGACCGTGCATACGGGGAGTTTACCCAGCTCGACATGGAGTTATCATTCGTGACTCAGAATGACATACTGGAACTTACCGAGACGCTGTTTACGTCTCTGGTTCAGAAATTTTTCCCCCAAAAACACATCACGCACACGCCGTGGCCGCGTATTTCCCACAAAGAAGTGATGGAAAAATACGGTACGGATAAACCGGACTTACGCAAAGACAAAAATGATCCGGATGAACTGGCGTTCAGCTGGACGCTCGATTTCCCGTTGTTCAACGAGCAAAAGGATGATGATTTCTTTTTCGGGTCCGGCAAGGCGAAATTTGCACCGTCCCACCATATGTTTACTGCGCCTCATCCGGACGACATTCCGCTTTTGGATAGCGACCCCATGAAAGTCCGCGGGCTTCAGCACGATTTGGTACTCAACGGGTTTGAAGTCGGGGGAGGGAGTATCCGTATCCATCAGCCGGAAGTGCAGTCTAAAGTATTTGACCTGATTGGGTTTTCCGATATACAAAAGCAGGAATTCACACATATGCTTACGGCATTCGGGTACGGAGTTCCGCCGCACGGAGGGATCGCGCCGGGTATAGACAGGCTGCTTATGGCACTTTTGGGTGAGCCGAGCGTACGTGAGGTTATGGCATTTCCGACGTCTGCATCCGGTATGACATCCGTTATGGAGGCCCCCAGCACCGCCACAACAGAGCAATTGGCTGAGTTAGGTATATCCGTGAAGTCAACGGGAGTTACGAGGCCTGCAGGCGGTACACAGGTATATGAGCGAATCGTTGCCGATATAACAGCTGCGGGAGCAGAGTTCGATCCGTATGAGCACGAAGCAGTGCGTACGTCAGAAGAAGCGGCAAAGGTGCGCAATACTCCGCTTGCGGAAGGGGCAAAAGCACTTCTTTTGTACGCGGATCAGAAGCCGGTTATGGTAGTGATTTCCGGAGACCGGAAACTCGATACAAAAGCATTTAAATCGGTATTCGGGGTGCGGGATTTGCGAATGGCCACTCCGGAAGAAGTGGAAAAGGTGACGGGAGTAACCATCGGTGCGGTGCCCCCGTTTGGTCACATATTCGGCATTCCGCTCTATATGGACGCGGCAATCCGTGCTAATTCGCACGTGTCATTTAACGCCGGACTTCATACCCGTTCCATACGCATGAGTCAATCAGGGTATGAGAAGCTCGCCGGCCCGATTGTCGGGGAATTTTCCAAAAATGCCTAACACGATATTTAGCAGGATCCGTTCTTCATGGGTGGCCCGTCAGTGGGATAAACTCCTGTTTCTTCTGTTGTTTGCCGTATTTTTCGTATTTACGCCGAGCGCAAAAATATTTACCAAACAATCCTTGGGAAGTAATACATTTGCGCGGCTGTTGCCGTTCCCTACGCCGACGCCCGCGCCGTACCCTATAAATAAAACCGGATGGTACCCCGGGCCGGAGATTTCTGCTGCCGGGGTAGTTGTCTACGATCTTTCAAGCGGTGTAACGCTGTTCGGGCGCAATACGGAAGCCTCGCTTTTTCCGGCATCCACGACGAAAATTATGACTGCGTTAATCGCTCTGGAGCACTATGAATTGGATGATGTAGTGACTGTGGCGACGGCAGCAAACAGCGGAGCAGTGATGGGATTGGTTCCCGGAGAGCAGATAACCGTCGAAAATTTGCTGTACGGAGCATTGGTGCAATCCGGTAACGATGCGGCATGGGCGCTGGCGGAGCATTATCCCGGCGGGGTGCCTGCATTTGTCGGAGCGATGAATGAGAAAGCGGCGGCACTGCACCTTACAAATTCGCATTTTACCAACCCGGTAGGGTTTGACGACCCGAATCATGTAATGACTGCTATAGACCTCACACGTCTTGCCGCATACGCATTAACCAATAAAACGATTGCCAAAATAGTCGCAATTCCTCAGATAACCATTTCCGATGTCACTCATACGCGGTTTCACCCGCTTACGAACGTAAATACGCTGTTGGGGAAGATTCCCGGGGTTGCAGGGATAAAAACCGGGTGGACGGAGGAAGCAGGAGAAAATCTGGTAACGCTCGTAGAGCGGAACGGGCACAGAATTATTATCGTGGTGCTCAAAAGTCAGAATCGGTTTGCGGATACGGAATCGCTTATCACCTGGGTGTTTGCAAATTACGAATGGCAGACGTTTTCCCCGCCGTCGTAATCATCATTCTGTCGGCAGCTGGTTAATTGCGGGCACGTACGCGACAAATCCGTCATCTCCCTCAAAGACAAACACGGGTTGCAGGTATGTTTGGGGAGAGACCGAATCATAATAGGCCAGATATACATTCCGTACGGTCACGAGAGGGGTTTTGGGTAACTGCAATATGTATCCGCCTCCGCTCTGCAGTTCCTGCCAAGCCTGCGTACTGGTTTTAAGCGCATAGGTAGCTACCGTGCTGTAATCAATCGGCCAGTACGCATAGGTGAACTGCAGGACACGTTTTTTGGCATTACCGGAGCCGGAAAACACGATGGATATGGGGCCTTCCGAAAGTGTACCCGTGACCACCCGCGTACTTGCGATATTCGGCCGGTAAAAATCTACCCGGACCGCATCTCCCTGGGATTGGCTGGGAACGGGAATAAGGGAATTTTCCGCAACCTTATAATACGTGACGCGTACGTCACCGCCATTGAAATCGTCCGGGTACAGGCCGTATGTCTGGAGCATGTTTTTGGCCTCCGCCCTGGCCTCTACGGCTGAGGGCACTTTGCTGTTTAAGAATAACCCCGGATCCTGCTGGAATTCGTACCGGATGATAAAGTTTGTGGATACGATGTCGTACCAAAGATGCCGTAATGAATTCGTTTGGTCATCGAATCTGTAGATATTTTTATTCGACGGTTCCGGTACCGGTGTCGTAGTGAACCCGAGCCGTTTGGCAAACGCCTGTGCGGTCGAAAGGGCTAACAAATTCGAGCCTTTTTTCGGCATGAAATACACGTTTGCGGAGGGCGATGCGACGGGCACAGATCCTTCTATAGTCTGCAGTTGGAAAATAAGCTGCGATGACGGAGATGCCTGAGGCGCCGGGAATGCGACTGCGGGCAAGCTGCCGAATGCGTGATTGGGAGGGGGAGCTTGCGGAGGAAATACGGTAAGATACACCGTGACAGCCAGGCTCCAGAAAATACGCAGGAATATATACGCGATAATTCCAAGGATCGTCCAATTGATGGCACGCCTGGTGTAAAATGCTGTTTCCGTTAATGAACTCATAGGCAGTATGGTACCACAGAGCCGGGTGCCACTACATTGAGTATATGGATATGACTTGATAGAATCAATCGTATGAGTGTCCGCACCCGAATTGCACCGTCCCCGACAGGCCAGGATCTTCATATCGGTAATGCCTATACGGCACTGATTAATTACGTTGTGGCCAAAAAGGCAGGCGGCCAGTTTATCATCCGTATAGAAGATACCGACAGAACCCGGCTGGTGGAAGGCTCCGAGCAGCGGATTTTAGCTTCGCTCGACTGGCTGGGTATCCCGCATCAGGAAGGACCGGATATAGGTGGTCAGTACGCACCATACCGTCAGTCAGACCGTCTGGAAAGCTATAGAAAATACGCCGAGAATCTGATCGCCAAAGGTCATGCATATTATTGTTTCTGCACGGCCGAGCGTCTGGAGGAAATGCGTAAAAGGCAGGAAGCGGATCATAAGCCTCCCATGTACGACGGATTATGCAAAACAATTGACCTCAAAGATGCCAAAAGCCGCGTAGAAAAAGGAGAGCGGCATGTAATCCGCATGAATGTACCCGATGACGGGGTGACTGCGTTTACCGATCTTATCCGGGGAGAGGTATCGTTTGAAAACGCGCTGATTGATGATCAGGTCATTATCAAATCCGACAATTTTCCGACCTATCACCTCGGGGTGGTTATTGATGATCATGAGATGAAGATTTCCCATATTATCCGCGGGGAGGAATGGATATCATCTACACCCAAACACATATTGCTCTATAATTTTTTCGGATGGGAAATCCCCAGGATTGCACATGTATCGGTTCTTCGGAATCCGGACAGAAGTAAGCTCAGCAAGCGGAAAAATCCCGTATGGGTTTCGGATTATAAAGCCAAAGGGTATCTGCCGGAAGCGATTTTGAATTACCTTGCGAGTCTGGCCTGGTCGTATCCGGACGGGCGGGATGTATTTTCCGTCGGTGAGATGACGGATGTGTTTGAAATATCCCAACTCAAAACGTCAGCACCCATTTTTGATGTGGAAAAACTGCGGTGGATGAACGGGGAATATATCAGGATGATGAGTGATGAGGATCTTATGCAGAAATTGTACGCATTTGATTCTAAGATTCCGCATGATGACATGAAGATGAAACAAATACTTCCGCTCGTGAAAGAGCGCATGAAAACACTTGCGGAATTTTGGTCACTGGCTGGTTTCTTTTTTGAAAAACCTGACTTATTTGAACGGCTCGGGAACATGCGGCTAGGCGCAATTGCCAAAGAAGCACTTTCGGAGAGTGACTGGACGCATGAGGCTATGGAAAAGCGCGTCAGAGAAGCGTCAGATGCAGCTCATGAGAAAGCCCGGGATGTTTTTATGGAACTTCGGTTGGCAGTAACCGGGAAAACAGTCGGTCCGCCTTTATTGGAATCACTTATGGTTCTGGGGAAAGAAGAGACACTCAAAAGACTTACGGGATAATCAGACGTAATCTATCCAGTGCGGATCGGTTTCTACCGTCAGTTCCAGATACACTTTTTTGTTTGCAGCCACTTCGAGTTCTTTGCGTGCGGCCATGCTGATCTCTTTTATCATTTCTCCGTTTTTGCCGATAATCATGCCTTTGTAACGGTCAGCTGACGTGAGCAGTCTGGCTTTGATATAGGTTACTCCGTTTTCTTTCTCCTCTATGTCGTCGACGACTGCGGTGATTGCGTACGGTACTTCCCGGCGGAGATTAAGAAATGCTTTTTCCCGGATGATTTCCGAGATAAACATTTTGCTGTCGAGATTGAGACCCGGCTGAACGATACCTGCAGTATCAACGATCGGTTTACCCTCGGGAAGATAATCAAATATGGCATCCAGAAGAAGGGGAATGTGTTTGTTGTTGAGTGCGGAAATCTTTACGACTTTATCGAATTCTTCCTCCATGAAGCGGTACTGCACGATATGGGAAGGCGAAATAATATCTACTTTGTTTATCACAAGAATTTTGGGCGTCTTGGTTTTCCGTACGATTCCTAAGACCCTGTTTTCTTCTTCTGCGCGTTCCCGGGTGTGATCGACCATATACACGATGACGTCCACTCCCCGGTCGATCGTTTCTTCCGTGCGTAAATTTATCCGTGCTGCTACCTGATCCCGTACTTTTGAAAATATACCAGGGGTATCCATAAAGACGATTTGTCCGCGTTCTTCTTCGTATACTGCCTGAATAGGGAAGCGGGTCGTCTGCGGTTTCGGCGACGTAATAGAAACTTTCTGACCTAGTAAGGTGTTCAGAAGGGTAGACTTTCCGACATTGGGGCGCCCTACGAGGGCAACGACACCGGCTTTCATGTGTGTATTGTACTATAATTACAGGTTGTTATGTACCAAACGAGTGATGAGGCACTGGTCCGGGATGTTCAGGAAGGGGATATTTCCGCATTTGAAGTGCTGGTCGGACGGTATCAGCATAAGCTCCATTCTTTCGTGACCTACCTCATACACGATCCCCAGGCCGCACAGGATGTGGTTCAGGAATCATTTATCAGCCTGTATAAGGCGATAGATAGTGTCGATACCGCTAGAAAATTTTCATCTTACCTATATTCTATCGCGCGCAACTTTGCGATTTCATACCTCCGGAGTCACGTGTCTCACGCGCCTCTTACAGAAGCGGAACATATTCCGGCCGATAGACATCCGGAAACCATACTCATGGAAAAAGATGAGCGCCGCCGCATCGAGCGTGCCCTGGATATCATTGATACGAAATATAAAAAAGTCATATCACTTTACTATTTTGATGATATGTCGTATGAAGAAATGAGCACGCGGTTGCACCTGCCGGTAAATACCATACGTACCCATTTGCGCAGAGCCAAGGATGCATTACGGAAGATATTGGCGTATGAGCGGTAAGGAATATATGAATATGAAAAAAATCGATGTCACGCATTCAGTCATGGACAGGGTATCACGGTTTGAGGCGCGGCGTTCTGCCAGGTGGCTTGCGGTATTCTGGGTTACGGTTCTTGTGTTAACCGGAAGTATCATTGTGTTTTTCTTCCGGGCGTTTGCGGTTTTATCCGAGCGGCAGACGTGGGATGTGCTGGAGATTTTTTATCAGGACAGGGAAATTATATCCGAATTTTGGCAGGATACGGCTGCAGTCGCTATAGCAGAGTTGCCTCAAAAAACACTGTTGTTAGCTGTCAGCGCACTCGTCCTTTTGGCCGCGTCGTGGATTATCACCCGGCACCGGAGGCGCATCGTGAAACGAAGACTGGCTGAACTTGCAAAATGGAAAAAAAGAAGTAACAATACCTAAAAGAGAGGAAAGGGGGATTTGTATGAAAAATTACATGCTCATTATTCTAGGAGTTGTTGTGATTGCAGCGGCAGGAATATTTGCCAGGCAATATACGATGAAGCAGAGTATTGAGTTGGGGACCCAAAAAGACAGTACGCTGGTGATTTCCCCCGGGGAAGAACAGCCAGGTACAGCCTCGGGTACCCCTCAGGCAGAGAACGCCACTTCTGCAGCAGTCTCAGGGATTGCACTTACGGTGAGTACACCTGCAAATAATGCAAATGTCAGCGGCAGCTCGCTTCCTGTCAAAGGAAAAACCGTTCCGGGTGCTGAAGTATTCGTAAATGATGTCGAGACGATAGCGGATGCGGGCGGATATTTCTCCGTTACGCTGAATCTGGAAGAAGGGGATAACTATATCCTGATAGTCGCAAACGACGTATCGGGTAACTACGCGGAGAAAGAGTTACACGTCAATTACACACCATAGTGAAACTTTTTTGCTACAAGATGCGTACTACATACAGAAAGGCGGATTTGTATATGAATGCAAAACAGAAAATAGTCCTTACAGCAGTTTTTCTTTCCTTGGGGTTGACTATGCCGGGTTTGGTTTCCGCAGAATCCAGCCGTGGGGTGAGAGCAGAATTTAAGGAAGAACGCCAGGCATCACAGGAAGCCAAAAAAAGCTTCATGGAACAGTTCCGGGATAGCATGAGTTCACGGGCAGGGGAAATGAAACGCTTTTTGGGATTAGGCAGGGCAGCAATCGGCAGCGGAAAGATTACCGCCAAAACGGATACGACGCTTACCATCGAAAAAGACGGAAAAAGCTATACCGTCAACATGGACAGCAAAACCCAGCTGCGGCGCAGATTTTGGGGAAAAGCTGAGCTTTCCGAATTCAGCATCGGGAACATCGTCAATGTGATTGGCCTCTGGACAGACGATACCCACACGGCGATAAACGCAACACTTATACGCAATGTTTCGATCCAAAAGAGGTTCGGTGTCTTTTTCGGAGAAGTGAAGACCGTGCTTACTGGCGGATGGGTGATGAGTACCAAGAGTGAAAACCGTGCAGACCAGACCGTTACGGTTTCAGGAAGTACGAAGTTTGAGAACCGGAAAGGTGAGACCATGACGCAGGCAGAAGTGAAAGTCGGGCACAGAGTACGTGTGCGCGGACTGTGGGACAGGACGTTGAACACAATAACGGAAGTCACGAATGTAAAGGATTTTTCCATCCCCGTCGTTCCGACGGCAACAGTAACGGTAGCTGCAAGTCCGACATCGACTCCCACGCCGACCCCCGCCCTGTAACGGAAATTTGTACTCAAACATGTCATTACTATCCCCCGCGTAAAGCGGGGGATTTGGTGTGATAGAATCAAGCGACATGAAGCTAACCCCCCGCTCGATACGTTCATTTCAGGAGATGATATATTCATGGTGGGAACTTCATCGCCGTGATTTACCGTGGCGGCGGACCCGGGATCCGTACCGCATACTCATTTCCGAAGTGATGCTGCAGCAGACGCAGGTTTCCCGGGTGTTGCCCAAATATGATGAATTTCTGTATTTTTTTCCCGATGTGTATGCGCTTTCCCGCGCGACATCTGCGCAGGTACTGAGAGTATGGAAAGGTATGGGGTACAACCGCAGGGCGTTGTATCTTAAGCGTGCCGCAGAATGCGTCGTCCATACGTATCACGGAGAATTTCCCCGTGACGAATCAGCACTGATGAGCCTTCCCGGTTTAGGACTCTACACGGCGCGTGCAATTATGGTGTTTGCGTTTGAGGATGACGTTGCGATGGTAGATACCAATATCCGGCAGATTATCGTACGTTTTTTCTTCGGGGGGGCCATGCAAAAAGAGAAGCGTATACTGGAAGTTGCCGCCAAGTTAGTGCCGAAAGGAAAATCCTGGAGCTGGCATCAGGCGCTTATGGATTACGGCGCTTTGGAATTGCCGCGGGGTAATGCAACAAACGCGCCGCGGAAAAAAACGGCAGTTCCGTTTGCGGATACGGATCGGTTTATCCGCGGCAGGATACTGGATGTTCTGCGGGAGAAGAATAAAGCGGAAAAACAACTGATTAGCGATATCATGAAAAAGTACGGCAGAAACAAAGCGCAATGTCAGGTAATCATCGGCGGGCTTATCAAAGACGGGTTAATAGTGCGAGCAGGGAATACACTCTCTTTACCGGAGTAAATCAGCGGTTATCGCCTTCGCCGGACAGTACACCCCTGGCTTTCCGGTCTTCGACTTTATGCGCGTTACGCTGTGCTACGTCTTCGAGATTCACGCCGAGTTCTATGGCGCATGCTGTAAGATACCATAACACGTCACCCAGTTCTTTGATCATTTCTTTCTTTTTGTCGGGGGTTAATATTCCCTTATCATCACGGATCAGTTTTTTCACTTTGTCTGCTACTTCTCCGGCTTCTCCCGCGAGTCCCAATGTCACGTAGGCCACATTGTTTCCCTGACTAGGGTATATGGAGGTTTTCTTTACGATTTTCTGGAAATCTTCAAAGTTCATATCGTTGCCGTCGGTACGTATTCCTGTCTTGATGCGTCGGGAAAGTTGATTTCATCAAACAACACATAGAGGGTTGGGACGATCCTGTAGCAGGAATGACCGTCTTTATGGGAAATAATCGCGTTCATGCGTTCCGGTGGCATACCAAATCGTTTTGCATAAAGTTCCATAGCTTTCGTGAGTTGGGTTGGGTCAGTTATTTCTTTTGCTGTTCCCTCAAATTGGATGCCGCGGACTTTGTCTCCCGGCGTATGAGGTAGCACGATCGTACCGGCAACGTTTTTATTTTTTGTTAACTCTAACGAGTGTCTTCTGTCCGGCTTGGACAACCAATAGAGATTCATAGCATCGTCTGTTGCAAAGTACACGCTGCATGCCCAGGGTTGATTATTATTCGTCGTAGCAACCTGCATGAGTGTTGCTTGTCTGAGGTAGTCGTCGATACAGTGTTTAAGGTTCATGGTAGGTGCGATTATTTTCCCGTGTTGGGTAATATATACAGATCCTGACCGTACGTATTGATGCCCACGTGTATCGCTTTGCCCGAAAGAACTGCCTCATACGGTCTGCATGCACGGCACTCTCCCTCATGGCATTTGAAATGTCCGAGTTTTCGAGCAAGTGCGACCTTTTTGGCGAGTTCCAGGATTTTCTTTTCCGCCGCTTCGGCGTCGGGTAGCTGCATATCAACAGGTTCGTCGTCGCGGTCCAGATACCAATAGCTTATGCCGGTAATCGGTTTGGTTTGTGTGTGACTCGTCAGCAGATAATAGATAGGAAGCTGCAATGAATCGGGGTCCTCATCGAATTTTCCGGTTTTGAAATCGATGATGCGTACGCTGTCTGTGTCCTCGTTGTATTCCAGCCAGTCTACTTTTCCGCAGAGAATAATATTGTCTTCCTCTGATAACCAATAATAGGGGAGTTCCTGGCGGATTTTTATCGCTTTTTTTGCAAGTGGTCCCGGGTGTGTCATAACCCGTGTAATCATACCGCGTGCCCGTGCTTTAAATGTTTCTTCCTGCTCAGGATCGGTGAACCCGCCTTTTTGGCCGGTTACGTTTGTCCAGATTTTTTCAAACGTTTCCATGAGCGGAGTCGTGAACCGTTCACCTGCAGAAAGTTTGGAAAGCGTATCGATCGTGTCGTGGACAGCCTGTCCCAATGCAAGGGGTGGTTCTATAATGGAAATTTTTCGGTTGGTTTTGGGATCCCGGTATACATTACGCAAATAATATGCGCGCGGACACTTGAGGTAATCGCTTATCGATGAATGGGATACCCATACTGCGGAATATTTGTCTTTCATATTATCTGATCAGAAAAATGCCGATCGTCGTGAGTATAGCACCCGCAATTTTTTTGCCAATATGGGAACGCTCATTCAGAAAAATAGCGCTCAAAATAACAGTGAAAATGATGGAAACGCGTCCGATGACGCTGAGTTGGGAAACATACGTCCCATATTGGAGAGGCAGGTAGAACATAAGTGCTGCGAACGCATACAGTATGCTGTAGACGATCAGGTTACTATCAATTTTTTTTGTGTCATGGATAATTTTTCCGAATGACCGGGGAAAAGATATCAGAAGAATGATACCGATAAGAAATGAGCCGACCGGCATATAGGAAATTGCAGGGTACAATTTTAGGATAAATGTGTCGACAATAACTGCCGTACCGAAGCAAGCGGCGCCCAATAGCGCGTACCAAGCGCCGGAACTCAAGTGAAATGTATGTCTGCGGTAATTGATGATCACAACAGACGCAAGAATACATAGTACGCCGGCAAGCTGCGCGCCGCTAAGACGTTCATTAAGGAACACATACGACAATATGACAGTAACCAACGTGCCGGCGCTGCCGAGAATGCTCATTTCCGATGCCTCAATTGTTTTGATGGCCTTAAAGAAAAATAAGCCTCCGTATCCGTACAGCACTCCGATAATACAAAGGTGCGGCCATATTTGCGCAGGTGGCAAGGTAAAGCCGGCAAATAACGCTACGATACCGGTAACGATAGCCAGAAGAAATTCAAAAATAATAGTTGAAGACACTGGATCGCTTCCTTCTTTTTTCATCGCGAGCCGCTGAAAAATAGCGGCAACGGAAATGGACGTCACGTTCAGTGCTCCGAAAATCAGCCAATGCATCCGATTATTATATCAGGAGTAGCGGTTTGTATTTATGGGAGATTGAAATGATCAAAAATGGTAAGGATGCCGTTTGTATCTACGTGCCCGCCTGTGAACCCGGAGACTCCTTTTGCGTCAACTAATTTCTTGAGGGGGTCCTGTCCGTTTTTCAGCGTCGCTACATATCCGCAAAGTTCCATAAATTTCCAGTCACTCGTACTGTCTCCTACTCCCAGAACATCGGCAGGCTTGATGTTGAGACGGGAAAGAATGGTTATAGCCGCCTGGCGTTTGGAAATTCCCTTTTCTGCTACGCCGCAGAATTGGTGAGGCATGGCTATAGGGTGGATACTCCAGGTGATTTCCAGGAATTCTTTAAACGGCGATAATGCTTCTTCCACGGCCGGTATTCCTGATTCATCAGGTACGATCGGCATGATTTTGAATATATCTTGTTTTCCGGCTATCGTTTCCAGATTGTCGCTAAGCACGGGTTCCTGCTGGAGGATATGGGTATGTACGCGCGTTAAATCGTTTGCCTGAGAGCGGAGTATGTAATATTCGTTGAGCGTGTAGAGCTCTGTGTACAATCCTCGCGTAAGGAACGCGGACACAACCTGCGGAGCTATATGTTTCGGCAGCGGATGGGATTCCAGTATGTCGTTGTTCAGCGGATCGATAATGACACCGCCTGCATAGGTGATGTGCGGGTTTGCAAGGTGCGCAGTTTTTATAATCGGCAGGATAGAGTAGTGCGGCTTGGCGGTGCACAAAATGACAGGGATGCCTTTAGCGCGGATAGCCGCAAGACGGTTTGTTACGTCAGGATGCGGGTACGGGGAATTAAACCCGATTTTTTCACCGACCATTACCCCGTCAATATCCAGAAGCAGTGCTTGAATCATTGATTGATTATAACAAACGGAAGAGAAGTGCAAGAAAGGTATTTTACAAATTCCGAAATAGTAGTATAGTGATACAAATCCTGCATCCCCAACATTCTGATGATAGAAAGACCTACAACCAGAGAAACTCATGAAGCAGAACCGAATACGCGGTTTCAGATAACCATCATAGGCGCCGCTTGTTCGGGAAAATCCACGCTGTTAGGCGCTTTACAGGACCGCGGATTTTCCGTTCATACCGAGCCCGACAATCCGGTATTTCCTTTGTTTCTGGAAAATCCCAAAAAATTCGCATTTCAAAATCAACTGCATAAAACAACGCAACTTATGCAGCTTGAAATTCTCGATACCAAAGCTGAAGGGCTCACTGATCCGTATTTCCGTGAAAGCGGCGTACTGGCTACCGATATTTATAACAGATATCTGCACGATCAGGGTCTGATCAGCGACGATCAGTTTTCATATTTGTCATGGTTGTATGATCATCATTTGTCTACGTTTCCCAAGCCGGATATGGTCGTATATCTTCATGCAAGCGATGACACGATAAAAGGGCGGGCGATAAAACGCGACGGATTGGTGGCGCACGACCCGCATGAGTTACAGCCGTATTGGGACAGGTTACTTGCCGATCTGGAAGCGCGTGGCATACAGGTATTCCGTCTGAACACCGGAGAGCATGAAGTGCAGGAATCCCAGGAGCTAATTCTCGATGAAGTGGACAGGCAAAAAAACGGGAAAGAAGCCGATGATTCCGTCGTCGGTACGATTACCTACCGGAGTGTGCGGTTTGAAGCGACGCTTCCCCAATAACAGTTTACCCCGGGTTTACCGGAACGGTTTTCTGGTGTTTGAACAATTTCCAATAAACAAATAAGTTTGCCAACATAAATATCTGGAGGATCAGCAGTGCCCATCCCGGGCTTATCTTGTCTGCGGCAAATCCGATCAGAAAGGCGACGACGCCGAAAAACAAACTGCCGGCAAACGAGTTAAGAGAACCCATAGTGGCCCGCTGTCCCCGGGTAAATTCTCTCTGCATCAGCGTACTTCGGGCTACCGATGTCACGCCATAAAAGAGTGAGGTGGTAGACATGAGAAGCGGCGACAGGACGCTCGGGAATACGGTTGCAACCGTGTTGACAATACGGCAGTAGAGATTGTCAGCTACGAGAATATGAAGCGCTTTATACTTGCGTAGAAGCTTTCCGCTGAAATGAAAGCTTAGCAGTCCGCCCAAATTAGAAAGTGTTTTTGCGATTCCGATTGCCCATACGGGCCATACGGTATTATAAAATGCCGATTGGAATTGATACGATGCTTCTCCGAAGCCGTATCCGAACACGGAAGACGCACTCAGTAACCGGAGTTGTTTATTGGTAATAAAATTCCGCACTGCTTCACGTAAATGGGCATAGATATTTCCGCCGCCTTTTTTCTGCACGCCGGGTTCCGTCAGCCGGTAGGCTAACACGAAACATATAATCTGGGGGATAACGGAAAGCCACATGATAAGCGGGAATGACCACTGTGCGAGTACGCTTCCTATAAGTGCTGAAATTGCCAGGGCTGCCTGAAACATGGAGCTGATCTTTCCTAGATATTCGTCATATTGATGCTCGTTATTGGATTCGGAGAGTGAATCATGAAGAAGTGCGTCGTTGTTTCCGCTGTAAAATGCCTGTGATAACCCGTCCAGCACGGCGCCGGCAGCGAGGATCCAGAACGACCCTCCCGCGGCATAAAACACCGAATATGCGATTGCAGACAGTGACCCGAGCAGAACGGTTTTTCTTCTGCCGACCAGGTCCGAAAATATTCCCGTCGGTATCTCAAGCAGCGCGGAAGAAATCATACTGATGGAAAAGATACTCATACCGAGCGCGAAAGAACCTGTCACATGTGCAAAGTAAATAATTGCGACCGGGGCATAGAGCTTAAAGTCGGTAAAAAAGTTAAACCAGAAAAGCAGTCTGATGTTTCTGTGAACCGTCATATGCGTATTATCCCGCACGGAAGCGCAATTTTACAGTAATCCGTGCGTTATGCGTGTTCTCGGGGTGCTGCCTGCGTGAAACAACGTAAGCGTCAGAGGGTACAGCCGAGATCTTTTTTACACATGGCAGCTGAATTTTCGTCCCGTATCTGCGCGCAGGGTCTGCATATACCCCGTATATTTGCCCGGATTTTTTTCAGATAATCAGGATCTTCCGTAAACTGTATGTTAAAGGGGAGCTGAAAAACAGGTTCCGAAGGCGCAAGCTCTTTGCACACATGCACGCCCGAAACACCGCTATTGTCAAAGCGTGTGATGGTATTGAGAACATCAGCTCCCGTATCGAAATGAAACTGAATTGCCCGTTTAAAAAATCCTGACGTATTCACCGTATCTTTCTTTGGATCGAATATGATGGTAGGGTTCCACGCATAAATATTCCCTCCGTCAAAATATATCTGACTGGAGTAGCTCACCTGATCATCATTTGTTTTTATCCGGTAATCCGCACGGAATTTGCTCTCAAAGGTGTATGTGTAGAGTTCAGTGGTGGTCTCGGCCGTTATAACGGTGTTCTGACAGGTAATGATCGGTTTGGAGGAATCTGCTGATGCCGTCGCCTCGGTTTCCTCAGGCGGGGATGCAGTCAGCCCTGATGCAGTATCGGGAGATTGGGATAGCTGCCTGTTCCGTATAAGGGAAAATATGCCGAGTCCGACGAAAAATATAAGAAGCAGAATATGCAAACGTCGTTTCTTTTTCTTCACAATTGTGAGTATATAGAAGCATTCGGGGTTTCTCAACACGAAGTGAGGCCGTCGTCGTGTAGCGGGCGACCTGTAGTGATTTCTGCACCGTCCGGTTGTATAATCCCAGGCAATTACATGATTACCGTGACGGAGTCGGCTTATGCGGCGGAACGCATGAAGCTTATCGAAATCGTACAATCACCCGGACGCATTGAGCGCAGTACCGGCGGCTCTTTGCCGTATTTTGAAATCGTGTTGCCGTACGGTTGCGGCATCCGCGGAGTAGTGACACGGTTCAGGAGAGAGCGTGAGGCATATATAGAAAGTTTCAGTGTGCCTGACAACCTGCGGAAAAACGGAATCGGTCACCGGTTGCTGTCAATGTTTGTCGTTGCGGCAAGAGATGAGGGAGCGGTCACTATGTACGGTGATGTTATATCCAAACCGATGTTAAAAACTATGGCGCATGTCGTGGGTTGCCTTAGTCTGACATTTACCGAAATACCGGTGCGGTATCCTAACGGAAGATCCAAAAGGATACAAGTCCCGTTTGAAACACTTGTTGATGATTTCCGGCCGCTGCGGGTTCATGCGGATATTTCCTCGGTAGATATTTCCGGGTGGGAGCGTCCGGTCAGATAACCTATTCGTTTAGGAAATGTCCGTTATGGTATAGGTTTTAGTGCCGGATGGGGCGACCACTTCCACGGAGTCATGGTTCTTTTTCCCCATGAGCGCCCTGCCAAACGGGGATATGTGCGAGATGGTGTTTTGGGACGGATCGGATTCGTAGCCGCCCACGACGGTGTATTCATATTCGCGTGTTGCATCTTTCAGTTTTACGACACTGCCGATCTGCACCGTGCCGTCGCCCGTGGATGAAACGATCTTTGCAAGTTTGATTAGCCGGCTGACGCGGCGCAGGCGCGCGTCGATGAAGTTGAGACGCTGCCTGGATGCTTTGTAGTATCCGTTCTCCGAAAGATCGCCCATTTCCCGTGCCTTTTTGAGATGGTCGACTGCCTCCGGCCGCTCTGCCTCCAGCGCTGCCTTCTCCGCCATGATCTTATCGTACCCTGCTTGGGTAAACGGTATGCGGGGTTCTTTTCGGTTCAAAAGAAATTTGGCAATCTGCACCATGATGAGGCTATTGTACCAGTATTCGATGCGGCGGCGTTCGTACGAAAAAATTCCGGCGGACAAATTTTGTATATGCTGCGGGACTTGGAGTATCTGAATGTGCTTATCAGCATAGCTGCGGGACTTGGATTCGAACCAAGATAACATCCTCCAGAGGGATGCGTACTACCGTTATACGATCCCGCAGCAGTGCTGATAAATACAATGATGTAAACGAACCAAAGATAATCCCGCGAAGCGGGACGTACTACCGTTATACGATCCCGCAAGTGTATGTATTATACCCTAAATTAGCCTGCAAATATAAGGTAACTGCTTGTGTACAAAAATAGCGATATCGGGATATACATGACCGATACGCATTTCCTGCGGTATAATTGTCTTTTGCTATGCCGGAGAAGAAAACAGCAACACAGAAAAAATATGCGGATGCCGTAACGCTTCACAAAGCGGGAGTTCCTTTGAGCGGTGCTGAACTTGCTCAGGTAACCGGCCGGGATGAGGCAGACTTCCAAGGTCTTATGGTTGCCAAGCATTCTCCCGATCTGGAGGCACTGAGTAAGGGGAGAATACGGCGCAACATCCGTATGGCCGGCATGGATGACGTGGAAGAAGGTCCCATCGGCCTGGCACTTCTTGTCGAAGATATCCGGAAATTGCTGAAACGCTTCAGGAAATAATTCTTCTTTACCCTGCTTTACTAATAATTTTTCCTGGACTATAGTGAATCTCCATATGCCCGCATTATCCAAGGACCAAAAAACCGCACTTGATCATATACTGGAGTGGTATAGGAAAGACAGGGGATCAATGCAGTATGTGACCTTGGGCGGCTACGCGGGAACCGGAAAAACCACACTGATCGCCGTGATACGCAGGGAGCTTGCCAAAATCGACCCGGGGCTCAAGGTGGGATTCGTCAGTTTTACCGGCAAAGCCGCCAGGGTCCTGCAGACCAAGATAAAAGAGGCGGAGGTGCTGTACCGCCAGGACAGCGTCGGGACGATTCACTCGCTTATCTACACGCCTATACTCAATGCCAAAGAAGAAATCGTCGGGTGGAAAACTAAAGACGAGATCGACAGAAATCTTATCATTGTGGACGAAGGGTCCATGGTCGATCAAACAATATGGGAACACCTTATATCCTATCGTGTCCCGATGATTGTGGTCGGGGATCACGGACAGCTCCCGCCGATCAAAGGCAACTTTACCCTCATGCAGACGCCGCATGTGAAATTGGAGGAGATACACCGTCAGGCGCGGAAAAATCCGATTATTTCGCTTTCTATCAGCGCCCGTAAGACAGGTGAGATTGTGCCGGGCAGGTATTCAGGAACCGTCATAAAATACAGCGGCGATGACGCGGAAACGGGAGAAGTCATGCAGGAAATGCTGACGAATTACCGGTCGGAAACACTGATTTTGTGCGGCTATAATAAAACGAGAAAAAAGTTAAATGCCTATATACGCGCGGCCCTGGGGTTTGAAACTCCGACTCCGGAAATAGGGGACCGTGTCATTTGTCTCCGGAACAACCACAGGGCGAAAATTTATAACGGGATGCTCGGCACGATAAAAAAAATCCTGCGCATGAATGACCGTTCGTATGCTGCGGATATAGAGATAGACGGGGAAAACGAAATGTATTCCGGGCTTATTGCGGCAGATCAGTTTGATGCTGACACCGCGCTAAACTTTACCGAGGACCGGGCGCGGTATCACGGTATCGACTTGTTCGATTTCGGTTATGCACTTACCGTTCACAAAGCCCAGGGTTCTCAGGCCAGACGCGTTATCCTTTTTGAGGAGCGGTTTTCCAAAATGACGGATGATCAATGGCGCAGATGGTTATACACTGCTGTCACCAGAGCAGAGGAGGAACTCTATATCTTTCCGCATCTATGACGTATACTCCTTTTGGATATGAATAACTCTCCGCTGGAAGCCAATTACGTCAAAAGCATCAACGGTACGGACGACATTATCAAGGACAACAAGCCTAAAATTACGTTTCTGGGCAGGTCTAATGTCGGTAAATCAAGCCTGATTAACTCTCTTATCGGTAGGGAACTTGCCCGCTCAAGCAGCAGGCCGGGGAAAACGGTAAAACTGGATTTTTTCCTGGTGCAGCACAAATTATTTTTTGTCGATTTGCCCGGGTACGGATTCGCCAAGCGGAGCCGTGAAAGTCTGGAGCATTACCGCAAGCTTATCGCCTGGTATTTGTTCAGGTCCGGGGTAGTCCATAAGCTTGCAGTGCTTATTATCGACGCAAAAGTCGGGCTTACGGATTATGACCGTGAATCCATAAACCTCCTCACGGATAACAAAATTCCGTTTATCATTATTGCAAACAAAGTCGATAAACTCTCTATGAGTGAGCGCCACAGTCAGCTAAAAAAGATTGCCGAGGATTGTAAAGATCATCCGGTGATCGTTTATTCGTCCCGTACGCTCGAGGGGAGAGATGCCCTGATGAGTCTCATATTTACGAAATAACTTAAACGAACCGATCCGCCCGGTGCCGGACGGATCGGTACTTTTACAAAGAAAAGGAACCTCTGGTTACTCTATCGTGATTTTGCCTACCATGCCCAATGCCCTATGGCTTCCGACCGAGCAGTAGTATTCGAACACGCCTGCTTGTTCCGGGGTAAACATGATCGTGTCGGTATCGCCTCCTGCGATTTTTTTCGTCCGGATGCCGAGCTCGTCTATGACGAAATCATGCGGCATTTTTCCGACGTTTTTGAGCGTCAGCTTGACGGGTTCACCCTTTTTGACGGTGAGTGTCGCCGGAGAAAATCTGAATTCCGAAGCGTTGATGACAATTTCTTTCGCGTTGTCATCTATAACAGTCTCTTTCGTCCCTGCGGAATCGGATGCCGGCATAGCTGCACCCGGCGTTACCGTTTCTTCCGTTTTTTCCATGGCAGGGCCCGGTGTTTTGGAGTTTTTGATATACCATAAACCGCCCGCCGCCAGGGCTACGACTAACACGACGACAAAGATATTATTTTTCATATCCACACTCCCTTCTTTGTAATCTATCATACAGTATAAATTATCGGTTCACCAGCCAGGTTTATTTCTGTGCGGGTGTCGGGCTGTTTATGCCCATCCGTACGGGATTTATCTGCACATTCTGCGCCGTTACGGATCCGTCCGTATTTTCGGAGCCGAATACCGCAATCTGCGTGCCGGTTGTAAGATCGGTTTTGAGTCCCGTATCCGTTTTTCTGATATCCGTTTTTTCGGTTATCAATACGATTTTACTGCTGCCGTCAGCAAGTTTGACCGTGACGGAGGTGTCATCGTGTTTGATGATCTCACCGGCTACCGGACGGAAGCTGCCGCGCGTGCCGCCTCCGTTTCTCATCATGGTGTTTGCGCGGAACTGTCCGTTGCCCATTTGGGTGAAAAACGAGCTGCGTATATTTTGCTGATATTTCATTCCGCCAAAAAATCCGCCTCCTCCGGCAATACCTGACAGAACGAGTGCTATAGCAATAAGGTTTGTTTTATTCATCTGTTTCAATCTGTATTCACCTCCTCCGATGCGTTACATTTATTCATACCGCAATGCTTCAATCGGCAGTAAATCAGCCGCTTTTTTTGCCGGATACCAGCCGAACAAAATGCCGATGCCGCCGGAAACACCCAGAGCCAGGATGACGGAAAAAGGGGAAATGGTAAACGGCATGTTCATAACGCGCGTGAGTATGTAGGAAATAATGATTCCCAGTGCCATGCCGACGATGCCCCCGATAATGGTAAGCAATATGGCTTCGGTCAGAAATTGCGTGATGATAAGCCGTTTTTTGGCTCCCAGCGCTTTCCGGAGTCCTATCTCACGCGTGCGTTCGGTTACCGTGACCAGCATGATATTCATAATACCTATTCCGCCTACCAGAAGTGATATGGCCGCAATACCCCCAAGCAGCGTGGTAAATGTTCCGGTGACCTGGGATACGGTATTCAAAATGTCATTTTGGGAAAAAATCGTGAAGTCTGCGTTTGCAGGATCTGAGATTTTGTGACGTGCGAGCAGAAAGTATCCGATTTCATTTTGGGTTTCAGTCATCACGCCGGAGTCTTTTGCTTCAACGGCAATGCTGGTAAGGTTGTTAACCCCGAAAAGAATTTTTTGGGCAGTAGATAGCGGCACATAGATTGCGTCATCGGGGTTATTAAATCCGCTTCCGCCTTTTGACGAAGTGACGCCGATAACGGTGAGTATTTGTCCGTTGATACGTATACTCTGTCCCAGCAATTCAGTGCCGTCACCGAATAAATCGGAGGCAGCCTGGGGTCCCAGGACTGCGACTTTAGAGAGAACGGAAACATCTCTGTCGGTAATAAATGCGCCGGTTGCGACCGTTAGTTTCCGGATATCCGCATATTGCGACTCCACGCCGATTATCTGTGTATTGGTATTGTTGCGTCCTGCCGTTACCTGGCTTCGTCGTGCGTATTCCGGCGAAATACGGGCAATCGTCGTAAGAGTAGTGGCGGACTTGAGTGCGCTTGCATCTTCCGGGGTCAGTGTCGTACCTCCGCCTCCGGCGCCTCTGACTGCGCCGGTATTTTGTCCGGCAGGGGACACGGTAAGAATATTGGATCCCAATGACTGAATTTGGTTTTCAATTGATTTCTGACTGCTTTGTCCGAGACTGATAAGCGCGATCACACTCCCGATGCCGATAATAATGCCCAGCACGGCCAGTCCCGTCCGGAGCTTGTTTATCGTCAGCGTGCCGAGTGCTTCTGTTACGATTTCCCTTAGTTCCATAGTTTTTTCCTTTTGCCGTTTTTCACATCGGAAATAATTTTGCCGTCACGCAGGATGATGATCCGTTTCGCGTGATGAGCGATGTCAGGCTCATGTGTGATCATGACGATCGTATGGCCTTTGTTATTGAGTTCTTCAAAAATGTTCATAATTTCTTCCGCCTGGGTGGTAGCGATGTTGCCCGTCGGTTCATCTGCCAGGAGAATGGCAGGATTCATGGCTAATCCGCGCGCGATAGCCACCCGCTGCTGCTGACCGCCGGATATCTGATTCGAGGTGTGATACATCCTGTCTTTAAGGCCTACCATCTCCAGATATTTTTTGGCTCTGATGACGCGCTCTTCTTTGGGGACACCCGCGTACATCATGGGAATCATCACGTTTTTTATCGCGGTTGTTCTGGGAAGCAGATTAAACGCCTGAAAGATAAATCCGATTTTGCGGTTACGCATATCGGCAAGTTCATCTTCCGACAGCGCTGATACCGTTTCATTGTCCAGCGTATAGGTACCGCTGGTCGGCAGGTCGAGGGCGCCCAATATATGCATCAGTGTGGATTTGCCGCTGCCTGAAGGACCCATGATCGCGACAAACTCGCCTTTTTTTATTTCAAACGATACGTCGTCGAGCGCTTTGGTTTCGATTGTTTCCGTTTTGTAAATTTTTGTGATGTGAGAAAGGGAAATCATACATATATTACCGTGATATCATCTGGAATTGCCGGTTGGTACCCGTCCCCGTCCTACCGAACGGACTGAACGGCGAAGCGGACTGGCCAGTGTTTCCTGCTGCAGATGCGCCGTTGGTTACCGAAGTTATGACCGTGTCTCCTTCGCTGATTCCGGAAACGATTTCCGTTTGGCTGTCGCCGGTCAGTCCGGTAACGACTTCTGCCTGGGAGACTTCCTTGTTTTTCATCACCCGTACGTACGACGTGTTGTTTTGTGTCTGTACAGCGGCTGACGGAACCAGCAGGACACCGTCTTTGGTCGCGGTAATTATATTGGCTGCGGCAGACATGTTCGGCAACAATCCTTCTACGGCGGAGTCCAGTTTGATAATAGCCGGATAGGTAGTGACGCCCGATGTCTGTGAGCCGATCGTATCGATGCTTACGACTTCGCCCGTAAATGTTTTGTCGGGGAATGCGTCAAACGTGAGCGTTGCTTTGTTTCCCGCTTTTACTTTGGGAGCGTCAATTTGGGTTATGTTTAAACTTACGGTAGGAGGTGCGTCCGTTTTGACGCTGGCAATCCGCTGACTCGATGAGCCGCCGGAAGAATTTGTCTGTGCATTGATAACGATTCCTGGCTGCAGGGAGAGTCCGGTGATTTTTCCGGAAATCGGAGCGACGATTATCGGAGATGATTGCTGGTAGCTATACCACGAAGATGAGAGTGATGTCTGTGCCTGGGCAATGGCATTTTGCTGGACTTTGTATTTTGCCTCGCTTGCAAGCCAGTCATCCTGGGTGATCACAAAATCGGAAAGTTGCCGGTTGCCCGTATTGGGGGAGTTGTCCGAATTTTCGTATGTGGAATTCTGCGCTTTCGCCATATATGCTTCCCACTGCGTGAGGAGTGTCGACTGCGACGTATACAAATTTGCTTTGGCACTGTCGAGGGAGTTTTGCGCCCCCTGGTAGCTTGCATATGCCTGCTGTGCGCGCTGTTGTCCGACCAGATCCAGATCCAGCTGTGCGATTTTGTCGCCTGCCCTGACGATATCTCCGTCTTTTACGAATACCGTTTTGACTACCCCTGACGCCTGCGTCGTGACTTCAGCGCTGTTGGCGCTGGATACCTGGCCGGATACGGCTACGGAAACGACAAGCGTTCCTTTTTCGGCCTGTGCCGTCTGATACACCGGCGTCGTTTTTTTGGTCGTGTTGATTCGCCAGATACCCAATCCTGATATGACAATGACTGCAGCGATAACCCCTGCCTTTTGCATGTTTGATAATTTCATAATCCACTGTGCCATGCGTTTCATATAGGTATCGTACCGGCTATTTCTGAAATCCCGCTGAATTATGGGAGTGTGACGGTAAACGTACTTCCGGAAAATGGTTTACTGGTTACCTCAATCGTTCCGCGGTGTATGCCGGCTATTTTTTTGGCGATGGAAAGTCCCAGCCCGTATCCGTCCCGTGAATACTTTGTCCTGGCATTATCTGCCCTGTAGAATCGGTCAAATATATACGGTAAATCTTTATCAGCAATCCCGATGCCATGGTCAGAGATAAAGATACGTATGTTTTTATCCTTGTGAAGTACCCGTATACCGACCGTTCCTGATTTCCGGCTGTATTTCACTGCATTCTCCAACAGGATGGTAAACAGATCCGTCAGACTATGCCGGATTCCGGAAACGTTCCCGTGTATCGCCGCATATTTTATCGTGACATTTTTCTCGCGCGCAATCGGAGTCACCCGTTTCACTGCTTCCGCAATAAGAGCATTCAGATCAAGTGTTTCGAATTGATATGCCGCACCTGATTTCTGGTATTGGGCCAGCGTCAGCAGGGAGTCGGTGAGCGACTGAAGCGAGTTTACTTCCTCGATACTGTCCTGCAGCACCGTTTTGGCGGATTGAGCAGTAAGGTTTTTGTCGCGCAGGTTTACTTCGAGCGTCGCCTTAAGCGCGGTAAGCGGCGTTCTGAGTTCGTGACTGGCATCCGATATGAACCGGTTCTGCTCGTCGACCATGTCAGCGATGGGTTTGAGGGTTCGCCCGGCGAGCATGTACCCCAAAAGTCCGGAAAGAACAAATATGGAACCGTTCACGATAATAAGTGTTACGAGCATGCGGCGTTTGATGTAGTTGACGAGTTCCGGATCGTCTATCGGAAGCATTTGGGGTGGAGCAAGCGAGTCATCGAGCGGAATTAGTATATCGTTTCTCAGGCGGTGTTCTATACGATACCGCTGTATGCGCCCGAACCGTTCCAGTTCCATGGTAAGCGCCCGGTATATCACCGCGCTGAAGGAAATGCTCACGACCATGATAATTATCAGGTACCATGCCGTGAGTTTGAATCGTGCTGCATGAAACATACGCATCATCCTACTCTGTATCCGAATCCTCTTACGGTTACGATAAGCGGTTGTCTTTTATCGGAAAACGGAACGTCAATTTTGTTCCTCAGATTTTTGATATACACCTCGACGGTGTTTGGCAGAATATCCGCGTCATAATCCCAGACGTGGGCGATAATCTGATCTTTGGATAATACCTGTTTCGGGTGCTTCATCAGGTATTCAAGAAGAGAGAATTCTTTACCCGATAGCGGGATGCGTTTTCCGAGATAGGTAACTTCATAGGTTACGGTATCGAGTTTAAGCCCCTTTACGCTGAGTACGTTTCCCAGTGCCGATTTGGGCCGTCGCGCAAGTGCCCGTATGCGTGCAAGAAGTTCCTCGAATGAGAACGGTTTGGTCAGATAATCATCCGCGCCGCTGTCCAGTCCCGACACCTTGTCGGAAATCTGACCCTTCGCGGTAAGCATAAGCACCGGTGTATGGATGTGTTTGGCACGAAGCGTGCGGCATAGGGTAAGCCCATCCATACCCGGCAGCATCACGTCCAGTAACATGAGGTCATAGTCTTCGGTGAGCGCCAGGTCATATCCATCCGGGCCGGTAAAAGCCAGATCGACGGCATACGCTTCCTGCTCCAGCCCTTTTTTTATGGCAGCGGCGATTTTATGCTCATCTTCCACGACGAGGATTCTCATAGCCCGTATTATATGGCTTCCGCTGAAAATCAGCTGAAAAACGGAGTATTCAAGGCTATTTTTGGCCGAAAAATTGCAGAATGTTTCCTTCAGGATCCGCTATCGTCATACACCAGGTCGTACCTGTCGGAGCCATAAACGGTTTGGCAATCCAGGTGATATCGCGGTCTTTGATTTCTTCGTACGCGGCTGAAACGCTCGCAACCGGGAATCCTACCATGACACGGTACGGGTCTTTGCTTTTCCCATGTACCTTATCGTGGCGGCCGACGGAAAAATACGTATCCCCGAAATCGAATCCGATACACGAATCGTCAGGATGCGTCGTGACCTCGCGTACCGTAAAGCCGAGTACGTCTTCATACCATTTGGCGAGTTTTTCGTGATTGTCCGACCAGATGATGACGGAAAGCATTTTTGCCCGTAGTTTCATAGGTTTGCTTATATAATAATAGGTAGGAGGGATTAGTCAACGGGAAGGAGTGATATATGATCTATCTTGCCGGGGATATGCACGGGTGGGACGCGATAGTTCTGGTCATGCAGTATCTCGATGCACACCACGTGCCCTATGAGAATTTAGGCGTGAAGAGCGCCGGTGAGGATATGCCGCTTCAGAATATGTTGCCACCTGTTGCAGCAAAAGTGAGAGAGAGCACTGAACACAGCGCAGTCGTTTCCTGCGGTACCGGAGTAGGCGTAGAAGTGGGGATAAATAAATTTTCCGGTATACGTGCCGTTCTTGCGACAAATGCCCAAGTGGCTGCGTGGGCCAAGGAAAAAGATATGTGTAACGTATTGTGTCTCGTTGGATGGCAGACTTCCAAGGAATCGGTATATACAATTCTTGATGCATGGTTTGGTTCTGTGTATGACGGCAACCTAAAAAGGTTAGATATGATAAAAGCGTTTGATGCATGGCATTAAATAGCGGAATACTGACAGATAAAGGAGGTGAACGTTGTATGAAAACAAAAATGTCTGAATTTGACTGGGCGGCATGGGTGTTCGTGACCGTCGGTGCACTGAATTGGGGATTGGTAGGAGCATTTAAAATGGATCTCGTACAGATTATATTCAGTACGAGTCCGATGCTGATGAAGCTGGTGTATATCCTGATCGGTTTGTCCGGGTTGTATTGGCTGTATAAAATACTGATCGCGAAAAAATAAGTTCTCTTTTATTGTGAAATAGGTTACTATACGCTCTTATGAGCAAGCTTCTCGGAATATTTGCACACCCGCTTGATGAATCCTATATGGCGGGGGGAACAGTCGCGAAATACGTTAAAGCCGGCTGGAAGGCAGATTTGGTCTGTGCTACGCGCGGAGAGCAGGGCACTTGGGGTGAATACGAGCCGGAAAGCGGCAATACGCTTGCTGAAATCAGGCAGAAAGAACTGGAGGAAGCGGCGATAATGCTGGGCGTTGGGTCCGTAACATTCTTGGATTACAAAGACGGGGGATTAAGCAGTCAGTCTCCCGGGGAGATAGAAGATAAGATTGCGGCACTGTTGGCGGTAAACACGCCGGACGTCGTGATCACATTTGAGCCTTCCGGTGTCACGAATCACCCTGACAATATCAAGCTTACACTGGCAACTACATTCGCGTTCCAAAAATATGCCGCGGACAGATACGAAGCGGATCCGGAAGATAAAAATCCGCCGAAACTGTATTACGCGTGCATGCCGGAAAGCATCGTCCGGTATTTTGTAAAAAAGAAATATATTCCGAACGAATCATTCGGCCGGCCGTGGCAGGGCGTTGAAGATAAGAAAATTACTACCGTTATCGATGTCAGCCGGGTTTCGGCGGTAAAAGAAAAAGCGCTCCGGATCCATAAAAGCCAGTCGGAAGAAATCGGGCCATACCTGGAGATAACCAATAATCCGTTTTTATCCCATGAATATTTTATGTTGCGGTACATAGGAATTGCAGAAGTATTTATGGGCAAAAACGACCGCGTATCAGACCGATTATGACCGGGTAGTAGAATTTCGATACGCTTTCGTTCATTGCGCGTCACATAGATTATCTAAATATATGTATGCATTTACAAAGAAAGGGGACAGAATTTTCGTCAGCGTATAACGCAATGATCGAAATTTCACTACCCGGATGAAACTTACTATTTCACATCTTCGTGCAAGCGTGGAGGGCAAGGAAATACTTCACGGGGTAGACATGGTCATAAAAAGCGGCGAAGTCCACGCCGTCATGGGCCCCAACGGCAGCGGTAAGTCCACGCTCGCGTCGGTACTTCTGGGTCATCCCGCATACACCGTGGGAACAAAAGGAAAAAAAACAGCGTCAGCAATACTATTGGACAAAAAAAATATCCTTTCGCTTGCTACCGAAGACCGCGCAACAGCCGGATTGTTCTTGGCGTTTCAGTCCCCGATAGCCATTCCGGGTGTAACGGTGATGAATTTGCTCCGCGCATCGTATGAGTTGCGTCATGCCGCCAAACATCCCAAAAAAACCGAACCGGTGCAGAATCCCGTGCTTGCCCGGAGATTTCAGGTAGGGAGTATGGCGATCGGTGACTTTATGAATATGGTAAAAGCGCATGCCAAGACACTCCGTCTGTCAGAGGATTTGTTAAATCGCGGAATTCACGACGGGTTTTCCGGCGGGGAACGCAAAAAAATCGAAATGCTGCAGGCTCTCGTATTGCCGCACGAATTTGCCGTGTTTGATGAGATAGATACCGGCCTGGATGTCGATGCATTGCGCGCCGTTTCCAAGGGGATACGCGTGCTGCGGAATAAAGGCGTGGGTGTACTTATCATCACGCATTACCAGCGGATTCTGCGCTACGTGAAACCTGATGTCGTGCATATTCTGGTTGCAGGAAACGTCGTAGATACCGGCGATTATACCCTCGCCAAAAGAATCGAAACCAAAGGATACGGCGTATACCTTTCCTGACCCGAAAAAATTTGTCTTCACCGGTTGGCACAGTATGAAAACAAAATCACCGATCAGCGGCAAGTATAAATACGGTTTTCATAAACCGGAACACTACGTGTTTAAATCCGCTCGCGGTCTGGACATCGAAGGAGTGCGCAATATAAGCCTGCATAAACATGAGCCCGCCTGGATGCTGGAACGCAGGGTGATGGCGCATATGATTTTTACGAAAAAGGCGCTACCCACATGGGGAGCGGACCTGTCGACGATCAAATTCGACGATATTTTCTACTACATCAAGCCGACGGATAAAAAAGCCAACCGCTGGGAAGATCTGCCCCCGGAGATACGCGATACATACGACAGGATAGGGATTCCGGAAGCGGAGAAAAAGTTTCTGGCCGGGGTATCCGCACAATATGAAAGTGAAGTGGTGTATAAAAGTATCCAGAATTCGCTGTCAAAAAAAGGCGTTATATTCCTCGACATGGATTCGGGGCTCAGGCAATATCCCGATTTGGTACGGCAATATTTCGGAACGGTCATACCCAGCGGAGACAATAAATTTGCCGCATTAAATACCAGCGTATGGAGCGGCGGATCGTTTGTATATGTTCCCAAGGGAGTCCATGTAGACTTGCCGCTGCAGGCGTATTTCCGTATCAATGCGGCCAATATGGGGCAGTTTGAGCGGACGCTTATCATTGCGGAAGAAGGCAGCTACGTGCATTATGTGGAAGGGTGCACTGCCCCGATATATTCGACTGATTCGCTGCACTCGGCTGTTGTGGAAATTATCGTAAAAAAAGGAGCGCGGGTGCGGTATACGACCATCCAGAACTGGAGCAACAATGTCTATAATCTCGTGACCAAACGTGCGCGCGTGGAAGAAGAAGGGACGATGGAGTGGGTAGACGGAAATTTGGGCAGCAAAGTCACGATGAAATACCCGAGTGTATACCTGATGGGACGCAAAGCGCGCGGTGAAGTGCTCTCTATTGCGTACGCAGGACCAAATCAGCATCAGGACGCAGGCGGCAAAGCCGTGCACTATGCGCCCGAGACGACATCGCAGATTATCTCCAAATCGATAAGCCGCGGAGGCGGGCGCACATCATACCGGGGTTTGGTAGAAGTATTCCCCGGCGCGCACTACTGTAAATCGAAGGTGGTGTGTGACGCGCTGATACTGGATGACTCCTCGCGTTCCGATACATATCCCACCATGAAAATAAACGAACACCAAACGCAGATAGAGCACGAAGCGACGGTGTCCAAAATCGGAGACGAGCAGTTGTTTTATCTTGAAAGTCGCGGTATATCCAAACCGCAAGCCGAATCAATGATCGTGAACGGATTTATAGAACCCATTGTCCGGGAGCTGCCGCTTGAGTACGCCGTCGAAATGAACAGATTAATTCAACTACAGATGGAGGGATCAGTTGGATAACAATATACACATGCAATGCGAAGCCAAGTGTAACTTGGCGAAGTCCCGCTTTGCGGGAGAGGGATCAGTCGGATGAAAACCATAACCGGTCGCTCCATCGTTGTCAAAAAAGTTGCCGGGGGTACGGTGAGTGAATCCTACGCCGTCGGGAAAAACGCGCAATTGATTTTGGTGTATGTCGTAGACGGTTCAACCGATACGGATGTATCTCCGTCGGTGCACCTCGTGGGCACTGGCGCATCCGCCACGATTATCAGTCTGATCAGCGGCAGCGCGCACGGTAAAATCCGGGTACATACACTGCAGCATCATGTGGCCTCCGGAACGACCAGTGATTTGCTGGTAAAGAGTGTTTTGCGGGGGCATAGCGAAGCGCTCTACGACGGCAGTATCCGTGTGGATGCGTCGGCACAAAAAACCGATGCGTACCAGCGGAACGAGAATTTATTGCTGGACGAGCACACGCACGCGACGAGTTCTCCCGCGCTGGAAATTCTGGCAAACGACGTGCGCTGCACGCATGGGGCCGTTGTAAAGACACTGGATGAAAATGAACTGTGGTATTTATGCTCCCGGGGTATTGACCGGGATACAGGACGCGATATGATAGCGTCGGGGTTTTTGAAAAGCGCGCTCACTCGTATTACGGATGAGAAGGACCGCACACTGGTCGAGCAGAAAATTTCAGAATTTTAGGAGGATTACTATGAAGAATTATAGTTTTGTGTGCAAAGTTACAGACCTACCTCCCGGCAGTATGCGAACATATGTTGTGAACGGCAAGCGCATTGCGCTTGCTAATGTGGACGGGTCATATTTCGCCGTTGATGACGCGTGTACCCATGAGCAATGTTCACTGGGCAGCGAAGGTGCGCTTGACGGCAATGTGATCATCTGCGGTTGTCACGGCGCCCAGTTCGATGTAACGACGGGGCATGTGATGGCGCCGCCCGCACCGCGCGACGTGCAGTCGTACGAAACGAAAGCTGACAACGGCAGCGTATATATCAAAGCATAAGAGAACAATATGTTCGATCCGAAAATAATTCAAAAAGATTTTCCGCACCTGAAGCGCACCATACACGGGAAGCGGATTGTGTATCTGGACTCGACCGCTACGTCGCTTAAGCCGCAACAGGTTATCGATAAAGAAAACGAGTATTACACCAAATACAACGCCAATGTATTCCGCGGGATATATACGACCAGTGAGGAAGCCACGGCGGAATATGAGAAAGCGCGGGAGATTACAGCTACGTTTATCGGGGCTGCATCTTCGGATGAGATCGTATTTACCCGCAACACATCGGAATCGATAAACCTTGTGGCATATAGTTTTATGCTCGATGTCTGGGCATCAGGTGACCGGGTACTGACAACCATCATGGAGCATCATTCCAACTTCGTTCCCTGGCAGCAGCTGGGCAGCGGACGGGGGATCGATGTCGATATCTGGTATACGGACAAAAACGGTCTGCTCGATATGAAGGCACTTGAAAAGCTTGTAACGAAGAAAACGAAGCTTGTTGCGGTCACTGCTGCGTCCAATGTGCTCGGAACGATAAATCCGGTCAAGGAAATTGTTCGAACAGTGAAACACCTCAATCCGAAGTGTCTGGTGCTTATAGACGCTGCTCAGGCGGTTCCCCATATGCCGGTCGATGTCGGCGATTGGGGGGCGGATTTCGTCGCATTTTCCAGTCATAAGATGCTGGGGCCGACCGGGATCGGGGTGCTTTGGGGCAGACGTGAACTGCTGGAAGACATGAAGCCGTTTAACTACGGCGGCGATATGATTTCCGAGGTCCACATCGACAGGACGGTGTTCAAAAAAGCACCGCATAAGTTCGAAGCGGGTACGCCGCACATTGCCGGCGTGATCGGTTTCGGGGCGGCAGTCGAATATCTGACGGCCCTTGGCATGGACCACGTCCGTGCGCACGAACAGGAACTCGTAACATATGCCATAGAACAATTCAGTCAGGTTGAGGGGCTGGATTTTGTCGGACCGAAACGAGCGGATGTGCGGGGAGGTGTATTTGCCTGTGTCATGAAACAGGCGCATCCGCATGATATTGCGCAACTGCTGAATGAAGATAACATATGTATCCGTGCCGGCAATCACTGCGCCATGCCGCTTCATGATTATTTACACGTTGCTTCTACTGCCAGAGCGTCGTTTTACGTATACACGACAAAAGCAGATATCGATATGCTTGTCGAAGGATTATTGAAGGTACAAAAAATCTTTTCGTAATGGACCTCTACCGCGAAAATATCCTCGATCATTATAAACACCCGAGAAATTTCGGGCATCTTGAAGGTGCGTTCGTTACAAGCGAAGAAATAAACGTAAGTTGCGGCGACAGGATAGTTATAGACGTGCGTTTAAAACAGGGGAAAACGCCGACAATAGAAGAAATCCGTTTCAGTGGGGAGGGCTGCGCGATCAATCAGGCAAGTGCTTCCATGCTGACCGAAAAAGTAACGGGGATGAACGTCGTTGACGTGCTCAATCTTACGCTTGCCGACGTGGAGGCGTTGCTCGGAACACAACTGACGCCTTCCCGGGTGAAATGCGCGTTGCTTCCTCTGGAAGCAATACATAAGGCCGTACAATTTGTGAGATAACCGATTGTTGTTTTTCCGGACTTGGGATATATTCGATACATATGCCGGGTAGTAGAATTTCGACACGCTTTTGATTCATTGCTGTTGGATAGGTTGCCCGGACATATAGACTTGATTTAAACGGAAAGGAGACTGAACTTTCGACAGCGTTAAACGCAATGGTCGAAATTTCACTACCCGGTATGGACGCAAACGACCCGAAAATGGTGAGGAAAATACGGAACTGGACGATGCGGATAGACCGCGATCTTTGTATCGGAGCCGCGACATGTATCGCATTGGCGCCGCGTGCCTGGGCACTCGACGACGAAGCCAAGGCGATCATCCTGGATACGTCGGCAGAAGAAACGGACAACGCGCTTCTTGAAGCCGCAAAGGGCTGTCCCGTCATGGCGATATTCATTACCGATGAAACCGGCAAGCAAATTTATCCGTAATACCATTCAGTACGTTAGGTTCGGCATATGGCAAGAATAGAGGGAACCCCATCTGAGCCCGACGCATGGGAATTGCGGACAAGACTCGGCGAGGATCTGGATAAAAAAATCCGTCAGCATCCGCAGCCAGGGCGTTATAAAATTGGATTAGGCGGCGTGCGCGTATTGCTTAACTCTGCCGGTAATCCAAGCATAAGAAGAGCAATGCGAATGGTTATTGAAGATACCGTGCAGGCGTGTGACAAGGAAACGCCGGCAGAGATAATCAGGCTCGCAATCGATGATGCTATACAATTTCGGGGCGTACTCCTGAAGCAACAGCCGGGTACGGAAAAAATTGCGGGATCAATTTCTTTGACTCGGCTGAAACGAAGGCTGAAAAACAAAATTTCCCCGGAGTATTTTGCCCGAATTTTCGAAGAGCCCGCGTGATCTCCGTAACGGGTACGACTATACTTTGAGTAGTCATAGTAATCAGGGTATGATACGTTAGCATTATGAAGGACAACGTCACATGGACTATCGGAGGTGAAGCAGGATTCGGCATCATGTCATCGGGTACTGTGCTGGCCCGGACATTTGCCCGGACAGGATACCATGTATTCGCCGTCAATGATTATCCCTCGTTAATCCGCGGAGGTCACAATGTCGTTTCGGTGCGTATCGGCAGCAAACCGTTTTACGGCATGACGAAAGATCTGCATATTCTGGTTGCACTGAATGCAGAAACGGTAGAAATGCATAAAGCACAGTTAAACGAAGGAGCCTATGTGCTGTATGACCCCAAAGAAAAAGAATGGACCGCCGCAGATTTCCCCAAACCGGTAACGTTGGTTCCGATTCCGCTTCGGGATATCGTAAGTGAACTGCATGCGGATGTTGTCATGCGCAATACGGTCGTGCTGGGCGCGAGTATTGCGTGTTTGGGGGTGCCGTTTGAAGCGCTGTTTTCCGTGATCCACGACCAGTTTATCCATAAAGGACAGGAAGTGGTCGACCAAAACGAAAAAATTGCCCGCGCAGGATTTGATTACGTCAAAACGCATTTTGCCGCGCTCACTGATATGCACGTATCGCCGGGTACCGTCACCGAAAAACAGGCAATCGTAAACGGAAGCGAAGCAGTCGGCTTGGGAGCAGTGCGGGCAGGGCTCAAGTTCGCCGCGATTTATCCGATGACCCCGATTAACGCACTCATTACATTTCTGGCAGATCACGCCAAAGAATTCGGCATCGTCTATAAACAGCCGGAAGATGAAATAGCGGGAATCAATATGGCAATCGGTGCGTCTATAGCGGGAGCCCGGAGCATGGTCGCGACCTCCGGAGGCGGATTTTCACTTATGGTAGAGGGACTTTCTCTTGCCGGCATGGTGGAAGCGCCGCTTGTGATCGATCTGGGGATGCGCGCAGGACCTGCTACCGGTATGCCGACGTATACCGAACAGGGGGAACTGCTGTTTACGATCTACGCAGGACACGGAGAATTTCCCAGGATTATTTTGGCTCCCGCGGATGCGGAAGAAGCATACAGTCTGACGGCTACCGCATTTAACCTGGCAGACCGCTATCAGGTTCCTGTGTTCGTGCTGACGGATAAATACTTAAACGAAAGCCAGTGGTGCATACCGGTTTCCCAGCTCAACCAACCGGTGACGATCGACCGGGGTAAGTTGCTATTATCCGATACCGGGGCTGCGGAAGGGCAGTTCCAGCGGTATGACGCAGATGTAGAAAACGGCGTATCCGCAAGAAGCGTGCCCGGAGCTAAACACGGCCAGTACTATGCGAATTCCTACGAACATGACGGGACGGGGCACGTGACGGATCGGGCCGATACGCGTATCGCGATGACGGAGAAACGCCGGAGGAAAGCGAAAGCCATCGAGTCGGGTATCATGCCGCCTGTATATGCCGGAGATGAGCAGGCAGATATCACGCTGGTCACCTGGGGAACTACCAAAGGGTCTGTGATAACGGCGATGGAAATACTGCGGAGTCAGGGTAAAAAAGTCGGAGTGATTACCTATCCGTGGATATATCCGTTCCCGGTTGCCGAAACGAAGAAGCTGTTTGCCGCAGCCAAAAGGATTATCGACGTGGAGCAGAATGCGACAGGACAATTAGCACGTCTGATTATGTCGGAAACAGGGATAGAAATTACCGAAAAATTGTTAAAATTCGACGGCAGGCCCTGGCTGCCGGAAGAAATAGTGAGTAAACTAGGCTAACCTATGGCAACATTGACTGCAGAATCATACAATACGGGATTTTTGCCAACCTGGTGTCCCGGGTGCGGAGATTTCGGCATCTGGAAATCGCTGCAGGGAGCGTTTGCCAAGTTAGGGATAGGTCCTGACGACGGAATGGTGGTCTACGGTATCGGATGTCACGGAAACATGTATGACTGGATGCGCATGTACGGATTTGCCGGACTGCACGGCAGAGCGCTTCCGGTCGCGCAGGGGATAAAACTTGCCAATCACACACTTCCGGTTGTAGTGGTATCGGGCGACGGGGATTGTCTGGGAGAAGGAGGTAATCATTTTATGCATGCTGCCAAGCGGAATCCCGATCTGACCGTTATCATCCATGATAATCAGGTGTACGGATTAACGACCGGACAGGCCTCTCCGACAGCCAAACCGGGGTTCAAAACGAAATCGACGCCGGAAGGTAGTACGGATTCTCCCGTCAACCCGCTTGCTTTGGCGCTTGTGTCGGGAGCGACGTTTGTAGCACGGGGATTTGCCGGCGATATGCCCGGACTTACCGCACTCATGGAACAGGCGATGAATCACAAGGGTTTTGCCGTTTTGGACGTATTGCAGCCGTGCGTCACGTTTGATAAGGTTCATACGTATCAGTGGTACAGGCAGCGCCTGTACAAATTAGACGGGACCGGATATGTCCCGGACAACAAGCTCACTGCTCTGGAAAAATCGATGGAGTGGGGAGACAAAATACCGCTTGGTGTGTTATATAAAGAAGACAGGCCGACGAGTGAGGGACTGGAGTCTGCACTCCAGGGAGAGCCGCTTATACGCTTACCGCTCGAGCCGGCGCATTGGGACAAGCTGTTAGAAGAATTTGTCTGATGCCGGCCAGGGTAAGGAAAATCAGGGGTTGACAATTGTTTAGCACTTGTTATACTAGAGTGCTAATCAGGGTAAAACGTTTCCAGTTTCCGACAATATATTATGAGTACGTCACTTGATAATCCAAACCAAATGCTTCCGGTTGTTCCTATCCGCGACGGTATCGTATTTCCGGGTACGGAAATGATTCTCACATTCGGCAGACAGCGTTCCGTATCTGCAATTGAGGCGGCTCAGAATGCGGGGAAGCGCGTCGTGCTGGTCATGCAACGGAACCCCAGTATCAATGATCCTACCCCCAGCGACCTCTACCAGATCGGAACCGTCGGAGAAATCGTGCAGATGATGCGGAACGAAGGGGAGATAAATGCGCTGGTCCGGGGTATTGCTAAAGTAGAACTGACATCATATGAAGCGGTCGAGCCGTTTTTTGTGGCCAGGGTAGCGGATGTCGCCGATGTCATAGAAGACGATGATGAAACCAAAGCGCTGTTTAACCACCTGACCGGCGTACTGCGGCAGGCAGTGAAGCTCGGGAAAACCATGGACTTCCTGACATTCATGAATATTATGTCCGGCATGTCGCCGCAGACGCTTTCGTATCAGCTGGCCGGCGTCCTGGACACCAAACCGAGTGAACGGCAGGAACTTTTGGAAATCAATTCCGTAAAGGCCCGTTTCGAAAAGGAAGCCGCATATCTGGCCAAAGAAGTGAAAGTACTGGAATTGGAGCGGAAGATTGCGACGAAAACTCAGGAGAAGTTTGAGAAAAACGTGAAGGAACAGGTGCTACGCGAGCGCATCAAAACGATAGAAAAAGAACTTGGCGACGATGATGAAAACAAAGAGTTCAAGGAACTTGCCGACAAAATCAAAAAAGCAGGGATGCCCGCCGAGGTGAAAGAAAAGGCGGAAAAAGAACTCCGAAGACTCACACAGATGTCCCAATATAATCCGGAAGCCTCATACGTGCGCACATATCTGGACTGGCTCGTGGAAGTGCCGTGGAATGCCGAGAGCACCAATGCCGTGAATCTTTCCGATGCGGAAAAGGTGCTGAATGCCGATCATTACGCGCTGGGAAAAATCAAAGAACGTATTCTGGAATTTCTGGCCGTCATGAAGCTCCGCAGCACGACGGATGAAACTCCTGACAAGGATGAGAAACCCGGTAAAAAAGAAGACGGGAAACCGGAGAAAAAAGGAAATAAGTCCGCTCCTACCATTTTGTGTTTCGTGGGTCCGCCCGGAGTAGGAAAAACCTCGATCGGTAAATCCATCGCCCGGTCATTGGGAAGAAAATTCGTAAAAATGTCATTGGGAGGTATTCGTGACGAAGCAGAAATCCGCGGACACCGCAGAACATACGTCGGCGCCATGCCGGGACGCATTATCCAGGGCATCAAACAGGCCGGTACCAAAAATCCGGTATTCATGCTGGACGAAATAGACAAAGTCGGGGCGGATTTCCGCGGTGACCCGTCGTCCGCACTGCTTGAGGCACTTGACCCGGAGCAAAACTACGCGTTTTCCGATCATTATCTCGAGGTTCCCTACGATCTTTCCGAAGTGTTTTTTATCACGACCTGTAACCAGCTGGACACGATTCCTCCGGCACTACGCGACCGGCTGGAAATTATCCGCTTTGCTGGGTATACGGAAGATGAAAAATTCCATATCGCGCACGACTATCTGTTTGAAAAACAGCGCGTGATTCACGGAATACCGGACGGTGTGGTAGAGCTTTCCGATGAAGCGCTCCGCGAGATTATCCGTCGCTACACGAGAGAAGCAGGGGTACGTAATCTGGAGCGGGAAGTAGCAACCGTGTTTAGGAAGACCGCCAAAAAAATTGCGGAAATGGATGCCAAGAACCGGAAAAAGTACAAAATCGGTCCGGACGATCTGCAAAGTTACCTGGGGCCGACCAAATTCACATCCTCACTCGCCGAGAAAAAGGATGAAATCGGCATGTCTACCGGGCTTGCCTGGACGGAAGCCGGGGGAGACATATTGTTTATCGAAGTAGCGCTTATGCCGGGCAGGGGGACGCTTATTCTCACCGGACAGTTGGGCGACGTCATGAAAGAATCCGCCCAGGCGGCCATGTCCTATGTGCGGAGCCGCTGGAAGGCGCTTAAATTGCCAGAGAAGTTCTATCAGAAACTGGATGTGCACGTGCACGTTCCCGAAGGAGCAGTTCCCAAAGACGGTCCGTCTGCGGGGGCGGCTATAGCAACAGCTATCGTGTCAGCGCTCAGCAAGAAACCGGCGCGCAGACTGGTGGCTATGACCGGTGAGATTACGCTCCGCGGGAGAGTACTGGAAATAGGCGGAGTCAAAGAAAAGATGATTGCCGCTCACCGCGCAGGGATCAAAGAAGTGATTTTGCCCAAAAACAACAAAAAAGATCTGGAAGATATTCCGAAAGCGGTGTTAAGCGATCTCAAATTTAATTTCGTGGAACACATGGACGAAGTGCTCAAGGTCGCGATCCCGCATCTTCGGTTTTCTGCGGCGTAAGAGATTACTTCATGTAGTCGTACACGATTTTGGAGATCTCGGCAAAGTGTTTGTCCGTTTCCTCTCCTTCTGCAGTTCCGTTTGTGAATATCCCTAAGTAATAGGTGTGTTTGCCGTCGGTGATGATACCTGCGTCATGGATGACACCTACTTCGGTGCCGATTTTGTGATAGATTGTGACACCTTCAGGAAGAAGTGCCGGAAGTCTGGTTTCATGATCCGTATCTTTGAGGAATGAGAGCATTTCCTGGGTATGTGCAGCATCGGTGACTTTGCCCTCGTAAATCATACGCATGAGTTTGGCTATGTCCTGGTTGGATGTTTTATTGTCTACCATATCCGTCTGGACAAGTCCCCACTGCGCGGTGATTTCCTTTAGTTTCTTAAAGCCGACAATGTGGTTAGCCAGAATATAGGCTGCCGTATTGTCGCTTTGCTTGATCATGAGTTTGGCGAGTGTTTTGACGGAATATACGGCTCCGGGTTCTTCATACCGCAATGAACCGGTGCCGTAATCCTGTATGTCGGCTGCCTGCACGGTGATATCGCGGTCCAAGTCAATCTCTCCTTTGCCGGCATAATAATATAGTGCCGCAAGAATCGGGATTTTGTTGACGGATGCCGCGACAAATATTTCTCCCTCACTGATGCGGAGTGAAAAATCCGACGTATAATCTTCTACTACCACGGAATAATCATTCCACGTTTCGTCGACGGCGTTGTTTATTTTGTCGGTCAGGTCGTCGGCGCTTTTTTGTTTTTTAAACAGGGTAAATGTTTTGGGTGCTGATGAAGCTTTCGGAATCGGCGTATCCGGAATAGGGGATATGACCGTAGCCCGGGAGAAGAAAAGCGTATTGAGAAGCAAACCGGCAATAACCGGAATACCGATGATGAGCAGGATGAACCGTATCCAACGTTTCCGCTTTGTTGTAGCGCCATCCATGCACAACATTGTATCATTTCAGGCTGAAAATGGCCCAGAGGTTTTTAGGATATATGATTTAGTTTGTCCTGACGGGATATTTGTTGTATTTATCGGAGTATCGCAGTATACTGCGGGCCAGTATGCTGACTGTTGAGAATACTACCGTGCGATTCCGGGAACACCCTGCGGTGTTTGACCCCGAAACATACCGGGATCGTATCGATGAAGCGGCAGCGTGTATCAAGGAACGCCTGCCGGAGGGATTTGCTCCGAAAGCGGTCATCACGCTAGGATCCGGCGGACTGGGGGAAATAGGCGAGAGTATACAAAAAGTAGCAACGATTCCCTACGAAGACATACCCGGATTTTTCAAGCCGACGGTAGCAGGCCACGCAGGAAACCTGATCGCAGGATACATAGAGGGAATACCCGTTATCGGCTATCAGGGCAGGCATCATTATTACGAAGAGGGCGGACAGCCCAACCAGGTCATCGCACTTAAAAACGTGGTGTTCCCGGTGTACGTTGCACGCGCGCTGGGAGCAGAACTCTATATCGCAACGAACGCAGCGGGCGGATTAAACCCCGCACAGAAGCCGGGTGATCTGATGGCGATTACCTCGCATATAGATATCCATTTCCCCAACGCATTGCTGGGCCCGCAGGTGGACTTTATGGACGCCCCCAGATTCCAGCCGCAGCATATGCAGTACAACGCAAACCTGCGTGCGCTGCTTCATGAGGCAGCCCGAAATGTCGGGGAAGAAACGCATCTTCATGACGGCGTGTACGCGGCATTAACCGGCCCGACGTTTGAGTCGGTTGCCGATTCCCAGATGCTCCGGAAAACAGGTGCTGATGCAGTGGGTATGTCGACCGTGCCGGAAATCATCACGGCGTCCAATATCGGCATGGAGACGCTGGGAGTGTCGCTGGTATCCAATGTAATTGCACCCGACGGAACGAATGCGACAAGTCACGAAGAAGTGACGGCAGCATTGCAGGATCCGGCTACCAAAAAACGCGCCACGTCGATATTCCGTGAGTTTTTCCGCCTATACGCCAAGCGCTGAAATTTTCTTGACTGAGGGTTTACGGTTTGTTGGGGGTCGCCGGGACCACGGATTTTCTGATTTCTTCCAGTTCTTTTTCCAGGTTGCTCAGTAACGCCTGCTGCTCATCGGGAGATATATTCGGGTACAGCGACCGCCAGAATTCCAGTTCATCGCGGTCTTCGCCGAGGGCTATGAGTTGATCGATGAGTTCATCTATGGTTGCCATATGTCAGGATTTGAAAAACAATTTTTTCGGCATCTCGCTGGTTTTTGCGACGAGCCGCAACACGTTTGCGGTTTTGGGATGTTTGTCTCCCATTTTGTCTGCTGCCGTCTGCAGTGCCGGGGATATAAGTTCCGGTCCGTACATTAACGCATATGCAGCCCATGATGACCCGTAGGTAATGGCGGCCAATTCTCCGCGTCCTGCTGCGAGCAATCCATACGACGCCAAACCTGTCGTTACGATGAACGCATGCACAATTCTTCCGAGCGGAGTAAGCTGCTGCTGATCGATTGTTTTCCCCGTATATGCTTCCGCGCTGAGTTTGATATACGCGCCGGCCGTCGCATTGACCGCGGCAGAGAGAACCCGCGCCATTTTGGGATGCTCTTTCATTTTAAGCGACATGGTTTTCCAGAGTTTGAGGCGTTCCGCGCGGAATTTTTCGATGATGGTTTCTTTTTCCTGTGCCGGCTGTTCCGGCGTTTGTTGGGGTATCTCCTGTCCGGTAGTTTCTGTCATGTCAGGTAAGATAGTCGGTTGAGAAATCCCGGTCGACAATCGTCTGGGCAGATTTCATTTCCTCGGGGGTATAGATGTACTGGATGATATATTTTCCTGACGTCGTCTGTTTTGTGTAATCGTGGGTGATCTCGAGTATGTGGACAAGTCCCCAGTAGAGCCATTTGCCGCCGATGTCCTGTACAAAGAAATTCCGCACCGGGGGAGCTTTGTATATCCGGATAGCAGGCTTATCCCGGAACTCAAACACGCGGCCCTCGAAATCTTTGGCAGTAAACGGCTTGGCTTTATGCGTTTCGTAGTCCAGTTCTTTAGGGAATCCCTGTTCGACGGTAATGCGTAACGTGTCGTTTATTTCGATGTAGCTTCCCATACTGATATTATACATGCATCGGCGGCCTGATTTGAAGCGCAAAGTGAAATCCGCTATAGTATCGGTTCGCATATATGCGTGAACAACTTAAGCTACCGCGCCGCGGCAGGACAGCAGAATACTTCGCCGATTACACCCTGCGTGACGAGGGCGAGCGAATCGTGGCAACAGATGGCTGGATCACCGCGCCTCACAGGGGAACCGAGATCATGGGCGAGATAGCAGAAGAGTTCCAGCGGATTGCCAGAAGAAAACGCAAACCCGTCGTCCACCGATACGAAGCGGCAACCCTGCAGGGCAGAAAACTTATCCAAAAATTCCCCCAGTATCATTGGGTTGAGCGTTCCTATGAGGGGTATCCAGTGTATGAATACACCTATAACCCGTAAGGCGTGCATTTAGCAGAATACGCCGGACAATGGTAAAATACACATGTCGCCCCGCACCGATCCAGGCTTCGTTGTGGATCGTGTGTCCGCGATGCCAGCCAAGCTGGCAATCGGGATTCGTTGGTTAAAATGTTTTATACCTATATTTTACGATCGGTTACATTCGGAAAATATTATATAGGTTGTACGCATAATATTGAGGCGAGAATAGATAAACATAATAAGGGTTATGTGAGGTCGACAAAGCCGTATAAACCTTGGGTGGTAGTTTACAAAGAAGAGTTTAATGCATTGCGTAATGCAAGGCACAGAGAGAGTCAAATAAAAGGTTGGAAGAGTAGGGAATCAATTGAAAAGTTAATACATGCCCCGTTCGTCTAGCGGCCTAGGACGATACCTTCTCAAGGTATAGATCGCCGGTTCGAATCCGGCACGGGGTACATACAAAAAGAGCCCAGCTATGCTGGGCCTTTTTTGTATCTGCGCTCCGCGCAGGAAGAACCGGTTTACCGGTTCGCAGTCCGACAGTTAACGAGCGACGTCTCCGACGCGAGTCATACTGTCGGTGAGTGGTTGGTAATCCAACCAAATCCGGTTCGAAATAATTAGCGCCGTTATTCATCCGGCATGGGAAACTAATGCGATGAGTGCCGCGGTACCAAAACCCCGAGGTGCGAAGCTATTCCACCTCGGAGATGTATGAATTTACTGGATCCCGTTTTGCTCCATTTCGGTGATTTGTTGCTTGGATAAAGGACCGAATAAAAAGGTGATGAGTTCGGTATCTACCCCAAATGCTGTGCCGCATGGCACGTGTCCTATTTCAGGTGTCAGATTCCATCGGGAAAAATACGTCCGGATATTGGTAATGGATTGTGAAGCGATTTCATCTTCGGAAAACCGCGATAAACTCCGATTAATTTTGTATGCGTACTTTGCCGCGTGATGGTAGAGAGAGGAAATTTTTGCTTTCGGGTGAACGAGCATAAGGTATGCGTAAATCTTTGTACTGTCCGATGCGTAATGCACGGATTTATTAAGGTCCATGATGACTGCATTGCCATAATTTACCCCGTTGGGATTACCATTGACGCAGTCGAACGTGTAGGCGCACTTAAGTTCGACGCTAAGTGACAAGGTGTTGTGCTGTAGTACCGCTAAATCGATCCGCTTCCATTCCCGGGTGACGATGCTTTCCGTACCGGCAAGGGCCAGATGCATGGAGTATGCGACGACGTCACGAACCTCCCGTTCGGGTTTTGACGTGAGCGCGTAGTACGCCAGTTGGTTTGGAGGAAAATCTGAAGATATTTGTCCTATTGCAGCTTTTAGCACCGCGTCTACATCCATACTTAACCAGCGTAGGACTTTTGTGACAGAAAATCCAGTCTCTCACCTCCGAGGTGGATGAGTTTTAGCGCCGCGACACAAAAACCCCGAGGTGCGAAGTTATTCCACCTCGGAGGTGCATGAATTTATTTATCGCGCAGCCACTTCGGGGAACATGGAAGGAGGCTCTTTGGGAAAGTGCCTCCCTCCCAAAGATTATGAAATGCAGATGCACGTCAAGGGCTGGCGCGGGTTCGAAGACTCACCCTTGACCCGCATCAAGAGGCGGCGCTAATACTTGCCAACAGGTGTATAATAATCTGGTTTATGAACGATAAAAAGATTGCTCATTTAGGCTTTATACAAGGTATTATAAATCGACTTGGGAATGACTCCTTTCTGATTAAAGGATGGTGTGTAGCATTAGTTACTGGTCTTGCTGCTTTATCCTCAAACACTAAAACAGAGTATTTGTTAGTATCAATATTTCCGATAATTATATTTTGGTTTCTTGACACATATTTTCTTTGGCAGGAAAAACTGTATAGATCTCATTATTTTATGGTTTCAAAAAAAACCGAAAGCATGATTGATTTTTCTATGGTACTTACAGATGAATCAAAAAAGAAAGAGAAATACTGTGAAGTGTTTAGATCAAGCACAATACTACCATTTTATCTCGGTATTTTTATATGCGTCCTCATCTTTTTATACGTACTTGGTATAAGTGTATGAGTAAAAAAATCTTTGTTTCTTACAAGCACAGCGACTACTCCGTTAGACAGGCACCCAACACATCTTTAATAACAACCGCCAGAGATTATGTGAACCATCTGGAAACACTTATTGATGCTACTGATCAAATATATAAAGGCGAAAGAGATGGTGAAGACCTAAGTAAATTTAAAGATGAAACAATTGCTTCAAAACTTCGAGATAAAATTTACGACAGTACCATAACGATAGTCATGTTATCAAAAAATATGGTAGAGCCAAAACCCGAAGAGGATCAGTGGATACCTTGGGAGATAGAATACTCATTAAGAGAGAAGAATCGAGACGGTAGAATCAGTCATTGTAATGCAGTATTGGCTGTAGTAATTCCAGATGAAAATAGCAGTTATGAATATTTTATTCAAAGTGGTTACTGCATCTCATGCAAACCCCAGACGTTTATGACTAACGCAACATTCGATATTATTGGTAAAAATATGTTTAATCATAAAAATCCAACACTTGCAAATTGTTCTGTTCATGTAGGCCCCACAAGTTATATTGGTTACCACTCATACATTCATGTTGTTAAATGGGACGACTTCGCGTCAAACATCTACACTCCATTAGAGACTGCCTTATATATAAATTCTAAGATAGATGACTATCACATCACAAAAAGAACCTAGTTTTGATAAGATCAATTTATGAATACTGTTACGGATATAGCAGATATTATACTTAGACTCATTACGTATTTGGGCGGAGGAGTAGTTATAGTTTTAGCCTTATCGTCTTGGCTTGGCAAGGTATGGGCAAATAGAATTTTAGAAAAAGATAAACATAAATATAATACTGAAATGGAAAAAGTAAAAAGTGATTATCAACAGGAACTCGAGTCCTACAAGGATCAGTTAGATAAGGCTAAAGATAAATATCTTAGATATTCAGAATATCAATTTAAATTGTATAACGATCTTTGGGGTACGCTTTGTAAACTAAAGTTTACAGCCGACGATTTATGGGAAGATGCAAATATTGACAACCTAATCTCTTTCGTACTGCATTTAGATAAAACTTTTAAGTCCATAGAACAGCATAGGTTGCTAATTGAACCGAATCATTTTGAAAAATTACAAACAATTCTGAAGACTATGGTTAGATTTCGCGCTGGAAAACAAACATTAATCCGTTTTCGCAGATTAACTGACGACGAAAAAAGACTTACTAATCAAGATATTATCGATTCTATTGTAACTGAAAATAAAGAAACTAAAGATCAATACATTAAGTTACTTACAATTATTGCAAAAGATTTTCAAGAACAAATACGGGCTAACTAAGCATCTATAGTCTTGAAATAGAGTTTCCAACTTCGTCCCAACACCTGTACTTACCTTTACAAACACTGTCTTGTCTCCGGAAATTTCCTGAGGATTATCTCCAGATTATTTATCTTCACGCCGGCCACATCCATAGAGCACCACATACCCTGTTGGCTGCGCCATGTGTACTTCACGTCGAGCCCGTAGAGACGTATCAGGTAGAAAATATAGATACCCCCAAATAGAAGCAGGCCAAAGCCGAGCATGCGGAACACCCTGCGGATATCAATTTTCATATATAAAATAGTATATCCTGTTTTTGGGTAATCGGATTGCTATGAAATCCCCATCATCTGCCGGGTAACCAGCACGTGTTTATCAGGAAGAGTCAGATGCCAACGGGAAAAGACTGTTGCGGTTCGCCGCACATCACAGATGATGCCGATGCGGGTATCTTTTTCTCCCCATACCGGGCATGGGCCGAGTGCGCGAAACATCATTTTTCCGTCGGAGATAACTTCTTCCATGGGTTGGCTTCGGATAACGAGAAACCTGCGGGAGAGAATAATACGTTCTGTGTCTGCCATAAAGGGTATGTTGTTTTTTGAGAATAGAATCTGGTTAATTATATGTGTTGTCGTGTGGATCGTTCCGGCCGCTCATGTCTCTGTGTTAAACGTCGTAACCGAAGTGTATAGAATTCATATTCACCGGGTTCAAGTGAAATCAGGCCTTCGTCAGCCATCGCCAAATACGTCGATATACACTGTGCCCGTATGGGTTTCACTTTCGACTTAGTCGGATCAAATTTGCTAGCTGCTTCTTTTAACCGTTCTTCTGAAAGAGACATAGAGATAGAGCCTGGTAGCAGCCTTTCCGGGGTACATAATATCACATTGGCTATTCGTAATCTAACGTGTTTGTCATATACGCATGAAGACACGTTGCTGCCCGTAGGTATACAATAAAATCATGGATCCTTTATGTCCCGTATGCCACACTGTTATCCGTACAACCGATTATTATTGTTTCAACTGCGGCAAGAATCTGCATGAGAAGCCGTTGCCGACAACCATAACGACGGAAATTCTGTATTACGCCGGCAGTTTACTCTTGCCCCCCATCGGTCTTTGGTGGGGATTTAAGTACTTGAAACAGGACGATCCGGTCAGTAAACGGATAGGGTATATTTGTATCGCTATCACCGTCGTTTCTACTATTTTGGCCGTGCGCTGGACCATGCAATTTATGAACGGGATCAACGCGCAGGTTAACCAGCAACTGCAGGGTTTGCAGGGATTTTAAAGCGCACAACCCGTTCCGAACACAGCCTTGACAAGGTGGGAACAGTCTGAGAAAATCTTACCTACGTCCAAAGCCCGATAGGGCCAAAAGACGCAGAAATTATCTGTCTCCCTGGGCATAATTACCGTGGGGAGGTTTTTTTTAACCAGGATACTATGACAATCAATCATGTAGTCGTTACAAAAGAAGGTCTGGACGCGCTGAAAGCCGAATACGAGGAACTCGTAAACGTAAAGCGCCCGGAAGCTGTAACCCGCCTTGCAACCGCCCGTGATCAGGGTGATTTGTCGGAAAACAGCGAATATACCGATGCCAAACAGAGCCTGTCGTTTATCGACGGCAGAATCGCCGAGCTGGAAGTCGTGCTTCACGACGTAAAAGTCGTCACAACCCATGCCAAAGGCCAGGTCGACGTCGGCTGCAAAGTCACGCTCCACATAAACGGCAAAAAAGAAGAATTTACCGTAGTCGGAGAGTGGGAAGCAGATCCCCAAGCCAGAAAAATCTCCCATGAATCACCGCTGGGCAAAGCATTGCTCGGTAAGAAGGTGGGAGAAAAGGTAGAGGTAGAAGCTCCGGCGGGCAAAATCCTCTACAAAATCCTGAGCATTGAATAATGCTTAGCGATGAAAGAAAATGAACCCCGCCACAAGCGGGGTTTTTCGTTATAATATACCTATGTTCTGGTCAGACAGGATCGCTCACGAAATAATTGCATCAGGAAGCCACAAGCCGTATTGGGTAGACGATATGTTTACCCCGTCCGGGTTTGCGCACATCGGGTCCCTCCGGGGGCCGCTCGTACATGACCTGGCATACCGGTCGCTGGTCGATGCCGGGGTAAACGCGACGTTTACCTATATCTTCAACGATTTCGATCCGGTAGACGGATTGCCGCCGGAACTCTCACGTATGAAAGATGAGCTGGGCAAACCGCTGCGCCTGGCCAAATCGCCGGAGCCCGGGTTTACAAGTTTTGCCGAGTACTTTACCAAAGATTTCCAAAGCGTATTGGTAAGCTTGGGAGTGCGGGCGGAGTTCCGTTCTTCCTGGGATATGTATCACAAAGGGTTATTCGACGGCGTCATCCGCGAAGCGCTGGATAATGCTACACGCATACAGGATATCTATCAGCGGGTAAGCGGCAGCAAAAAACGCGACAAAGGCTGGCTGCCCCTGCAGGTCATCTGTGAAAAATGCGGCAGACTGGGAACCACGAGAGTGCACGGGTGGGACGGAACGATGGTGGAATATACCTGCGAACCCGATATGGTCACTTGGGCACGCGGGTGCGGATATACGGGCAAAACCAGTCCGTTTACCGATCCAAATGATAGCGCGCATCATCCGGGCAAACTTCCGTGGAAAGTGGACTGGCCGGCACACTGGAAAGTGCTGGGTGTCACTATAGAGGGGGCGGGTAAAGATCATTCTTCTGCCGGAGGCTCCCGGGATATTGCCAAAGAACTGTGCAAAGACGTGTTCCATATCGACAATCCCTATAACCTCCCGTATGAGTTTTTCCTGATCGGCGGGAAGAAAATGTCCTCGTCCAAAGGCTTAGGACTCAAAGGGCGGGATCTTACATCGCTGCTTCCTGCGGAAGTCGGACGGTTTTTGTTTACCCGCACCGATTACCGCCAGGCTATAGAGTTTGACCCGATGGGTACCATGGCGATTCCGGATTTGTTTGACGAATACGACCGGTGCTGGCAGGCGTTCATAGACGGATCAGACGAGGGCCTGGCACGGGCGTTTGAGTTGTCACAGATTCAGGATATTCCGGACAAAACGGCTATATTTGTTCCTCGTTTCCGGGATGTCGCCAACTTCATGCAGCTTCCCAATGTGGATTTGGTTTCCAAATTCGGTGCGATAAAAGGTTCCGCGCTTACCAAAGAGGAAAAAACAGTGCTTGCCGGCCGGGAAACATACGCGCGCGTCTGGTTAGACACCTATGCGCCGGATGAATACCGGTACCGGATTTCCACAAAATCCAAACAGGAATATACATTTACCAAGGAGCAGTGGTCGTTTTTAAACGCCCTTGCAGAAATTTGGCAGCGCGTCGATGATCCGGAAAAAATGCAGTCCGAACTTTTTGTACTGGCTAAATCCCAGGGGATTGACCTCCGGTCCGCATTCAAAGCACTGTATCTTGTCGTGTTGGACAAAGAACACGGTCCCAGAGCAGGATGGCTGCTCAAGCAGTTTCCGGTAGACGCGGTCGTAGAAAGACTGATGCTCAATACAAAGGATGCTGTGCCGGATATTGCCAGCGGAGTATCCGTTATCGCAAAACCGGAGTATATCCTCATAGATCCGAAACTTAAAAAAAGTATCCCGAGTATTTCCGTGGGAATTGCGCTGATCAAAGGAGTGACGATTACCAAAACGGATTCTGATCTGGAAAAAGAAAAACAGGAATTCCTGTCGACACTCCGAGGACTCACAACCGAAAAACTCGGCACATATCCGGAGCTAGTCAGTTACCGGAAACTGTACAAAGAAATGGGGATAGACTGGCATTCCCGCCGGCCGTCGCCGGAAGCATTGCTGCGGCGGATTGCCGTGGGCAAAGAACTGTACTCCGTGAATACCTGCGTGGATGCGTATAATCTGGTTGTCATGAAGCACCGTATATCCGTCGGCGCGTTTGATGCTGACAACGTCGCGTTTCCGACCGTGCTGCGCTTTGCAGGCGAGGGAGACGAAATTTTACTTCTCGGGGATACCACACCCACCAAATATACGGCCAAAGAAATCGCCTACTACGATCAGAACGGCGGATATAACATAGACTTTAACTTCCGCGATGCCCAGCGCACGATGGTAACGGAACAAACCAAAAATATCTGGATAAATGTCGACGGCGTATACGACATAACTCCTGCGGCGGTAGAACAGTCCTTACGGGAATCAGTGGAAGTGATTATGAAATACTGCGGCGGCACGCTCGAATTTCAAGGAGTCGCGGCATGATCACAAAACAGCAGGCGACCGATTTACTCCACGCGCACACTAAAAACCAGAATCTCCGGCGGCATATGTATGCGGTAGGATTTGCCATGCGGGCTCTCGCTGATAAACTCGGCGGGGATCCCGATACCTGGGAAACACTGGGATTACTGCACGATGCGGATTGGGAAGAAACCAAAGATATGCCGGACGACCATACGAAGCATTCGCTTTCCTGGCTCAAAGATCTGGGGGAGACAGAAGGACCGGTCGTGCATGCGCTCATGTCTCACAACAGAAAACGCACGAAGTTAGCAGAGCTTGATGGAGACATGGAGTGGGCGCTGGAGACGGTCGACGAACTGACGGGATTTGTCGTCGCCGTGGCGCTCGTCCGCCCGGAAAAGTCGCTTGCGGCAGTAACTCCCGAGGCGGTGATGAAAAAATGGAACCAGAAAGCATTCGCCGCAGCAGTCGAGCGTGGTCAGATTGCCCAGTGCGAGGAAAAACTCCGTATTCCGCTTGCAGAATTTATCGCGCTTACGCTTACTGCCATGCAGGCGCATCATGAAGAGCTCGGACTGTAATGAACAAACTCCTTATCGCAACTACGAACCCCGGTAAACTTTCTGAACTTCGTGAATTTCTCTCAGGTATCCCGATTGGATTGATCAGCCTTTCCGATGCCGGTATCACGGATACCGTCGAGGAAACCGGGAAGACGTTTGAGGAGAACGCGATTCTCAAAGCCACGTATTATGCGAAGAAATCCGGATTACCGACGCTTGCCGACGACGGTGGGTTTGAAATCGACGCATTGGGTGGGGAGCCGGGGGTCAAATCCCACCGTTGGGTGTACGGAGACCGTGAAAATACCGATGAGGAACTGATTGCGTACACATTTAAACGGATGCAGGGAATCCCGGAAGACAAACGCGGCGCCCAACTGCATCTCGTGTTATCTCTCGTCGATTCCAATGGGTCGCTGATTGCCACGTCGGAAGAAAAAATCCGCGGCATCGTCGCCCCTGAACCCGCAGCAGCGCATCAGCCGGGGTTTCCGTACCGGGCTATCCTGTTTATTCCGGAACTCAATAAATACTACGACCAGAGCGCGATGACCAAAGAAGAGAATGAAGCGTACAATCACCGCAAAAAAGCGGTAGAAAAAATTAAGCCCGCAATCTGTAAATTGTTGACTTAGGTATCACAGAGCGATACTATAAAGACGAAAAGCGTTATAGACAGCTTCCAACTGTCGAGCTGATGAGGGTAACAAACTCATCCGTATGAGCCCGTAACCGCTCGAAATTAAGAACTTGTTAGGGTGGCACCTGTCCGATAAAGCATCGGACCCATAACACGCGAAATTTTTTTGCGTGTTTTTTTATGGTATAAAGGAGGTATATGCCAGGTAGTAGAATTTCGACACGCTTTTATTCATTACGCGTCGAGTAGATTGCCTGGAAAAATAGATATTGTTTTGAAAGGAAAGGAGACTGAAATATTCGCCAGCGTAAAACGTAATGGTCGAAATTTCACTACCTGGTATGCTGGATATTAAATTTATTCGGGAAAATCTGGAGTTGTGTAAGACTGCGGCAGTAAACAAAAACCGCGTCGTCGACTGGGACGCGCTGCTTATGCTCGATGAAAAACGGCGCGAACTGATCGGCAAAGCAGAAGTACTCCGGGCAGAGCGAAACGAAGTCAGCCGTACCCGTACGGATGAGGGAGTCGCCCGCGGCAAAGCGATCAAAGATGAGCTGAAAGCTATTGATGAGAGTCTCCGTCAGGCAGAAGAACAATTTGCGGCGGCCATGCTCACCGTTCCGAATGTGCCGGATGCGAGTGTGCCGGTCGGCAAAGACGAGAGCGGCAATGTAGAGGTGAAAAAATGGGGTGAGCCTACGAAATTCGATTTTGCACCCAAAGATCATATCGATCTTGCCAAAAGTCTGGATCTTATCGACTTTGAGCGCGGTGCCAAAGTCGGCGGATCGCGCGCGTATTTCCTGAAAAACGAAGCCGCGCAGCTTGAGGTTGCCCTCATGTTCTATACGCTCATGAAGCTTTCAGGCAAAGGCTATACGCCGCTTATCGCGCCGAGTCTGGCCAAGGAATTTGCGTTTTTCGGCGTCGGGCAATTTCCGTGGGGCAGAGAAGAAGTGTATGCCTTACCCAAAGACGACGTATATCTGTCGGGTACGGCAGAAGTGCCGGTGACGGCATACCACAGTGATGAGATGCTTTCGGAAAAAGATCTGCCGAAAAAATTTGTCGCGTTTTCCCCGTGTTTCCGCCGGGAAGCGGGAAGTTACGGCAAAGATACGAGAGGGGTTTACCGACTACACCAATTCAACAAAATCGAACAAGTAATTATCTCAACTGCGGAAACGAACAATTCTCTTACTCTACATGAGGAATTGTTGGCGAATTCAGAGGGTATTTTGCAGGACCTTAAACTTCCGTACCGGGTACTCCTCATGTGCACCGGCGATATGGGAGAGCCGCAGGTGAAAAAATACGATATCGAAACCTGGATGCCGGGCCGAAATGCCTATGGAGAGACCATGTCCGATTCGTTCATGGGGGATTTCCAGGCGCGCCGGCTTAAACTCCGGTACAAAGCAAAAGACGGATCAGTAAAATTCTGCCACACGCTAAACAACACGGCAGTAGCAAGTCCGCGGATACTGGTTGCGATTCTGGAAAATTACCAGCAGGCAGACGGCACGATTTTGATTCCGGAAGTCCTTCAACCACTGATGGGGAAAAAGGTTATTGCGCGTTGACCGCTTTGGCATGATAGCGCGAACGGATTCTAAGACCGAGCGGTAACACCAGGAGCAAGGATACAAACCCGAGAAGCGTAAACATCGCTTTCACGCCTCCGAAAAGCTGCATGACCGGACTGGAAATGAGGGCAAATCCTACCACGGCAAGAGACACCAGCATGGATAATGTCGAGAGTGCGGTTGCACGGTTTTTGGAATCATAATGTTCATTGACGTAGCTGCCCAAAATCACCCAGCGTGCGCTCGATGCGAATATGGATCCTGCTACCGCAAGGACGGCGAGTTCTTTGGTTAGCATTGCACCGGGCAGATAGCAAAGAATCATAATGACAGGAAACAACAGATACGCGCGCCGTTTGGTAACGATCGTTTTTAGATGCAGCGCACCGAAAAGCACGCTGCTGTTTAGGAGCCGGATAGCGGCAACGATGATTCCTATTTGGAATGCCGAATACCCGATGGTCGTAAGAAGTGACGTGTTGTAAATCATCATTGCGGACCAGGTGACCCCCCCGACGCCGATATAAAAAAGCGATATATCCCGTACATAGGCCGATTTGAACAACTCACGGAATCCTTCTTTGAATTGCTGCAGATATCTAGGCAACGTAAATTTTTCGGTATCCAGGGGAGGTTCCTGAAACCAGAAACTCAACATGAGCGCGAAAGCATAGGCGATGGCAGTCGCATAGATTGCCGTCGTATATCCCCACAAACTCAATACTCCTCCTGCTAAAATCGCTCCCGCAAACGACAATTGGAATATAAGCGACACTTTGGCCGTGACTTTCTGGTAATGGCCTTCGCGATGATCATGCTTTAACGAATCGTACAGCAGCGCGTCTTTGGCTCCCGATACGAACGAATCCCCAAAGCCTGCCACGATTGCGTATATGATAAATCCGGTAAACGTGCCGGAGGTGGCATACATGAGAAGTGCGATGACGCCGATAATCCGGCCCATGATCACTGAAGCACGTTTGCCCAACAAGTCCGCTACCGCCCCGGTCGGCAGTTCGCTTAGCAGCTGCGACGCCTGGAGTATGGCTTCTATAATGGCGATTTGCGCAAGAGTCAGATACTGGAGTTCGAACGCCACCCACACAGGCATGTGGAAAATGAGCCCGTTAAAGAATTCGGAAATATAAAATATTTTCTCGTTGTGTTCTGATAATTTCATAGCAGACAATTGCATGATTATATTCTAACCGTGCGTATAATAAAATGAGGTTTGTCACAATCTGTATATGCATTGGCTCTCATATTTCATCCCGGTTACGATTTTTCAGACGTCATCGCCGTACAACAAAGACATACGGATACTCGAAGAATCGGGGAAGTTGAAGTTATTGTGCAACGGAGCCCGGGAGTCGGGGGAGTATATTGCCGCGTTATGGCGGCATGCATTCCGCTCGTTCAGGCTGACTTCCGATAAAAAAACGGACAACATTCTCGTGTTGGGTATTGCCGGGGGAACGGTCATCCATATGCTGCATGCGCTGTATCCTGATGCCGTCATAACAGGGGTAGATATCGATCCGGTGATTATCGGTATCGGCAAAACGTATTTCGGTCTGGGGGACATGCAGTCTTTCCGTGCCGTCAGAAGCGATGCGGTGCGATACGTGTCCCGAGCCCCCGTTCATACGTTTGACTGCGTGGTCATAGACGTGTTTATCGGTCCGGACGTACCGTCGTTTGTTTTGTCCCCGGCGTTTGAACGGAACGTAAAAAAATTACTGACTCCGAAAGGGTTTGTGCTGATCAATTATCTGCGGCAGCCGGGGTATGAAACCCGGGCAGTTACGCTTCTATCCGCATTGCAGTCGATGTACAAAAAAGTAGTATCGGACGACATCTATAACAACAGGTTTTTCCTCGCTCAATAGACCCATGTTTGTGCTAAAATGAGATGATGTTCAAGTTCCTCGGTAAGCTGCTCGACAGCAACGAAAAAGAAATCAACAGAATGCGGGCGTTAGTAGAACGCATCAATGCATTGGAGCCTGAAGCCCACAAGATAAAGGCCGGAGGTTTTGCCAAAAGAACAGCAGAATTCAAAGAACGCCTCAAAAGCGGCCAGACGCTCGATGACGTGTTGCCGGAGGCCTACGCGGTCGTCCGCGAAGCAGCCAGCCGCGCGATTGGCGAACGGCACTATGATGTGCAGCTTATGGCGGCTATCGCTCTGCATCAGGGAAAGGTTGCAGAACAGAAAACCGGAGAAGGCAAAACGCTTTCTGCTACTCCCGCACTGTACCTGAACGCCTTAACCGGCAGGGGAGCGCATCTTGTCACCGTCAACGATTATCTGGCGCGGCGTGATGCCGGCTGGATGGGGCCGATTTACCATGAGTTGGGGCTCACCGTTTCGGCAATGATCAGCGAACAGTCGTTTTTGTACGACCCGCAGTTTAATGACCCGGCGGCAAATGACTGGAGACTCCAGCACCTCAAACCCGTCAGCCGGAAAGAAGCGTATCTTGCTGATATAACCTACGGCATCAATTCGGAGTTCGGGTTTGATTATCTCCGGGACAACATGGTCAGTGATATGTCGCTTCTGGTACAGCGGGATTACCATTTTGCCATTATCGACGAAGTCGATTCTATTCTGATTGATGAGGCCAGGACACCCCACATCATCTCCGCCCCCGCAGAAGAAGCGACCAGTAAATATTATGACTACGCGAAACTGGTAGACAAACTGGCGAGTGAAACGGACTACGTGATCGATGAAAAACTCCGCACCGCGCATCTGACCGACCACGGTATTTTAAAAATTGAAAAAATGCTGGGGCTGGGGAATATTTACGAAACCAGTTTCGAAACGGTGCATCATCTGGAAGCGGCGCTCAAAGCGCGTGCGCTGTTTCACCGCGAAAAAGAATATATCGTCAAAGACGGTCAGGTCGTCATCGTCGACGAATTCACCGGACGCTTGCTTACGGGGCGCCGGTTCAGTGAGGGAATTCATCAGGCCATAGAAGCCAAAGAAGGGGTTGCGATCCAGCAGGAAAGCAAAACGCTTGCCACCGTATCGCTTCAGAATTATTTCCGTATGTACGAGAAGCTGGCCGGTATGACCGGTACGGCGGCGACGGAAGCAGAGGAGTTTAAGAAAATTTATAATCTCGATGTCGTCGTGATGCCGACGCACAGGTCGCAGGTGCGTTCTGATTATCCCGACATGGTATACAAAACGACCAGAGCCAAGTATGCTGCCATCGTCAACGACATCATCGAACATCATAAGAGCGGCCAGCCGGTTCTGGTCGGAACGACCTCCATCGATAAAAACGAAGTGATCAGCGAAGCGCTCAAACGCAAAGGAATTCCCCATGAAGTATTAAATGCCAAAAATCATCTGCGGGAAGCCATGATTATTTCCAAAGCGGGAGAGTTGGGAGCGGTGACGGTTGCAACCAACATGGCAGGCCGCGGCGTCGACATCATTTTGGGCGGACCCAAAAAAGAAAAATGGGAATACGAGAATGAAAGCGTATGGGAAAAAGACATAGCCAAATGGAAAAAGAGTCACGAAGCGGTGTTGAATGTCGGAGGACTCTACGTCATCGGCACGGAACGCCATGAATCCCGGCGCATAGATAATCAACTCCGGGGACGGAGCGGGCGGCAGGGCGATCCCGGGGCAAGCCGGTTTTATGTATCGCTGGAAGATGACATCATGCGGCTTTTCGGCGGCGATCAGGTCGCTAAACTCATGGATGTATTTAAACTTCCCGAAGACGTGCCGCTTGAACACCCCATGGTATCCCGCGCATTAGAACAGGCGCAGGTAAAGGTAGAAGGATTCCATTTTGACAACCGCAAGCATCTTGTGGATTATGACGACGTGCTCAATAAACACCGTGAGATCGTATACCGGAGGCGCCGGAAAATTCTGGAGGGAGAAAGCCAAAAAGAAACGATTCTTAAAAAACTCGACAACGAAATAGCCAATTTTGTCACCGTGTACGCGTCAGAAGCGGGTACGATTGACCGCCAGAAAATCGTCGCGGAATTCGTGACCATCATTCCGTTTGATCCTGCCAGCCAGCAGCAGCTGCTCGTACAGCTTGAACAGCTTCATACGGGCCCCGACATCACGGATTTTCTGACAAAAATCGCGTCCGATGTGTATACCCAAAAAGAAAAACAGGTGACGGAAGAGGTAATGCGCCAGATAGAACGGTGGGTGAGTCTTCAGGTGATCGATAACCTCTGGATGGATCATCTGGATGCCATCGACGATCTGCGCGAGGGTATCGGACTCCGCGGATACGGGCAGCGTGACCCGCTTGTCGAATACAAAAACGAAGCGTTTTCCATGTTCGAACAGTTGCTTTCCGGCATCGACACGGATATAGCGCACCGGATATTCAAAGTGCAGATTCAGCTTTCTCCCGATCAGCAGCAGGCAGGGCAGGGCCGGGCACCCGCGCCTGTCAAACCTCCGGAGTCTCCGATGGCAATAGCTGCCAAACGTATGCAGACCAATGCATCAGGCAATGCGGTTTCCCGGGAACCCAAAGTATCTACAGCGTCAAAGATAGGCCGAAATGATCCGTGTCCGTGCGGGTCTGGGCTTAAATACAAAAAATGCGGGCTCATAAACGCTCCTCAGCACAGGAAATGATTGCGGAAATCTGCCATAGTCCGCTTTTTGATCCGCGGATTAATAATTCTGGGATAATAAGGAAAGACAGATGGTTAGGTCAGGTCTTCATAACATAAATTCATTACCCTAAATAGGGTTGAACCTGTAGAATTATTTTTTGGTGTAGTCGGAGCGGAAAAAAAATATAGGCGATGTGTAGATATTTATTTTATATAGAATATATGCCCACAACGTTTGTAATGTTTGAAGCAAAAAAATAGTTCCTTTCAGATATTGTATTGATGATGCTTCACTAAAATAACGAATTGGTATGGGTATTTCGCTTACCCGATATCCGTACGCGATTGCAGATATCATGAGTTGTTGATCAAAAACAAAATCGTCAGAAAAATTTTCTATCGGTAAAGTTTCCAGAACCGATCGTTTGTAAGCGCGCAATCCGCTGAAATGCTCTGAAAAGTTCACACTGAGAATAATATTCTCAACGATACAGAATACCCTGTTGAGAATATACTTTGTCACCGGCATGCCTCCCTTGATCGCTTCCTGTCTGGTTCGTATCCTACTTCCGAACATGATATCCTGGTGGCCTTGCAATATCGGGCGAATAAGCTCCCCTATTCGACTTCCATCATATTGGTAATCAGGGTGAAGCATGATGATAATGTCCGCTTTTCGTTCCAGCGCTTTTTTATAACACGTTTTTTGATTTCCTCCATACCCATGATTTTTTGTGTGGGCATACACTATTAATCCGGCTTTTTTTGCCAACAATAGGGTATTATCCTTGCTTTTATCATCCACAAGAATTATGTCACTGATGAGTTCGCGGGGAATTTCTTTTAATGTGCGATTGAGTGTTGTCGCCGCGTTATAGGCCGGCATGACAATAGTAATTTTTTTCATATGCACTTCTGCAAATTGTTAGATTTACCGCCTCGGAGAATTGAGGCTATTAACTGTTTGATTTTATTGATTTGATTGTAACACATGATTGAAAAAAATATATATGTCTGCGGTTGAATTATAGAGACAAGTCGCGCATATTCCTGACCAGGATTGTCATCCTCAACCATAAAGATTGTCAGAAGAATCTCACTTATGCTCACAGCTCCAAGAAATACAAGAATCAGATGAATGTTGGTTGGTTGTTTTTTATACATCCAAATGGATATTGGCCACAGTAAGAACAAAAGATATCCACTATGCCATACAACACGATAAAACTCCTGTAGTCCATAAAAAACATAGGAAAGAATGTTGTTGTGCTGGGGTTGGACTTTTACGAGTATGACAATGTCAGAAAAAACGTTCGGAATATACGCAATCGCGCTCACAATATAGGTAATAATATTGCTTCTTATAACCGTTCGCACAAATTGCTGAAGTTCGTTAATTTTCGTAATATCGATATAGATAGTCGGATCATACGTATCAATAAAACGAAATGGCATCGGCTCACCATTGTGTGAGCGATACTCTTGCACCGCATTGTAGTAGAAAGTAAACTCTTTTCCAGGGTCTACTGGCAGGTTAAATTTCAATATCTGACCCAAGAGATTAATTTCAACAACTTGGGATATTCCTGCATACCCGTGATAGAAATAGTTCGCTTGTACATACAAGACTGACAATCCAATCGTTAACATAAATACGATGCAATTCAAAGCCACGTATTTTCTTTTCTTATCGGCAAAGACCAAAATAATAAAAGAAATGACCGGGATAATAAGTAAATTTGGGCGGAGTAACCATCCTATTGTAGATAAAACACCAAGAGATATATACCAAAATGGTGTAGGTTTTCGTATGAGTCGGATTGTAGCGTAGGTTATCCACACGAGAACGGAAAATCCTAAGCTATCTGTTACGAATGCGCGCTCCCATGAGAATATAAAAATATTGCATGCTATAAAAACAGATACAATAAATGCCCAAAACATGGGAAGCGACAAATCCAATAATAGAAAATAAATTACGCATATGCTTACAATACTGAAAAAAGATTGAACATGCGTAATCCAATTTCCTATAGGTAGAAAAGCAGGGCGATACATATCGTCAGTTGTATACCCCATGCTAGAAGCAACGCTTGAAATAAATACCGGATAGAGAGGCGTGCGGTACTGATTAATAATAGTAGAGAATGATGGATTTTTGAGGATTTTATTCCCTAAACCATAATACCCTATGCTGTCTGCTGTGATCAGCGGTGTAGGCCGATAGGCAGCGTATCCTACCCGTATAGATAGAGAAATTAAAATAAGGAGGATTAAATAACTATAATTTTTATTCAAAGATTACTAATGAAATTGAAGCTTACTTAAATAGTATCATAATTATTGTATAGCTCGAGAGCCAGTCGAAAAAATGGGGGACTGCTCAATGTGTCAAAGCATAGGAAGTAAGCAACTGTTTCTAGTGCGTTAAAGATTAGTAATCGTGTCCGGATTTTTCCGGTCGAGTTCGAACAACTTCCAGATGGGGTTTCCGAAATAATCTTCTATTTTTCCGCTCGGCGTCGCCTCGTTGTTACAGGTATGCGTGGTGATGTAATAGATAGTGGCCGTTTTTTCAAACATCGGTTTGAGAAGATCGGCAGAGTCCAGACATTTTTCACTGAACACCGCATTGTCGAGCGGGAAGTATACAAACGGTTTTTCCTGACGGTTTTTCCAGGTGTCCTGGACGACACGCGGATTGGTGCGGTTCCAGAATGCATATTCAACCGTATCCCCGAACGATGTTTTTCCCAGAAATACCATGTCGTGATCCTGTTGTTTTTGTGCGCTTAACACACTGATTTCCTTTATGCTTTTTGCCCACGCTTCCGCCTGCTGAGGAACGTAGCGTCCGTAATAGTCGTAGAGGTAGCTTCCCAGTGCGTAGGTGTACAGAACCGTGACACTCATGAGAACCAGCGTGCGCAATAGCTTGCTTTTGCTGAGATTAAGTACATGCATGACTCCGGCAGCCGACAGTACCGGGAATATTGCCGACAAAAAGAAATTTCTGGACGAATACGGGAGTCCGCCGATGCCGCCCGGCAGCCCGCCGGAAAGCAATAATCCCGTCCAGACAAGGGCCGCAGGTTTGCTCAGGCGGAAAAGAAAGCTGAATCCGAGAATTATAAATATAAGATCGATAAAGTACAGCCTGCCGCGCGACCAGATGGAATAGATTGCGCTTGGCTCCGTGTACAAAAACAGAAATTCCGGTGAATAGGATTTGAGGTAATTTTCCCGGAGATGGTCCAGTATATACACGGGCTTATTCGTAAAAAACCGGCGCACGGAAAGCGGCCCCGTCGCTTCCCGGATTTTCGTATCCAGTTCTTCCTGCATTTTCGGATTTGAAAAAACCTGCATGCCCTCTTTGGTATACCCGTTTCCGTTAAGAATCACTGCTGCACCGAGAAGTAGTGTGCACAGTATCATCCCGGCAACAAATCCCATGCGCTGTTTGGACGCTATTGCCGGCCGGCGAGTGGCTGCAAACCAGTACAGGAGAGCTCCGACAGGAAGAAACAATATGCTCATGCCGCGGTAGCTAAACATCGCAAGTGCCATCGATATGACCGATATCCACGGAAGCTTTTTCTTCTGCAGTTCGTACAAAAATGCGGCAACGGAAAGAAGGAAATAAAACAACGCGTAATTGGCATCATATGCCGACCGGGAAAAATGCAGATGCCACGGCGAAATGGCAAGAAACAAAGCGGAAAGCAACGCCAGCGGCGTGTGTTTAAACAGTCGGAGTACGATGAAATACAACAGTGCCACGTCAAGTACTCCCATCAGCGCAGGAAGAAATCTGGCAACGGCAGGAGAAAGGGGGAGTATCCAAAACAGCGGTACCAGCGAATAGATAGGGACCGGCATGAACGGAAAGCCGCCGCGTGTCATCCAGGTGAATATCGGGAGCAGTTCTCCGAATACGTTTTTTCCTGTTTTTGCGATGGAATATGCGTTATAGATGTATCCCATTTCATCATGGGTGATTCCCGTGGGAATTGCGCCCAGGTAAAGAAAACGAAGAAGAGCAGCAAGGATAATGATCAGGAAAAGCACGTGTTTCGGTTTCATAATTTCGTTAAGATATAGTATACTCTTTTGGATATGAACAGCGAAACAAAACTTTTCCTCGGAATTATCCTTGCGACCGTCGCGATTATCGGAGGCGCGATATTTATGTTCAGCAGACCGACCAATGCGCCGTTGGTCGACCCGAAATTATTAGTGGCGGAGGATAGTTTTAAAACCGGATCACCGTCTGCAACAGTTACCCTTGTCGAATTCGGGGATTTCCAGTGTCCGGCCTGCGGTGCGTATCATCTGGTCGTCAAACAGCTGCTGGAAAAATATAAGGATTCCGTCGCATTGGTATTCCGGCATTTTCCGCTCCCGATGCACCCCAACGCCGTGCCGGCTTCGATCGCAGTTGAAGCCGCAGGTAAGCAGGGGAAATTCTGGGAAATGTATAACAAGGTATATGAGAGTCAGAACGATTGGTCAGCGGAAAAAGACACCGGAAATATCTTTGCGGAATATGCATTGTCCCTCAAGCTAAACGTCGAGCAGTTCAGAAACGATCTTAAGGATCCTGCAATCAAAAAAAAGATAGATCGCGACGTGGCAGACGCGACAACCCTGGGAATTAATTCTACACCGAGCTTTTACCTAAACGGCGAGAGGATTGCAAATCCGGCAAGCTTGGAAGATTTTGAGACGCTTATCAAAGCGGCGATCCTGAAAGCACCGAAACCGAGCGTGTCAGCGGAAGAAAAATACCATATTCACGCCAATCTGAAAGTGATTACCGACGGTACCGCCATCGATTTCAGTCTTCCTAAATACCAGTCCAAGGAAGGCAAGGAACTCAATGAATTTATCCATTTCCATGACGGCAAAGGGGATATGTTCCACGTGCACAAAAAAGGAATGCTCCTAAAGGATTTATTTACCTCTTTGGGCATGACATTATCCAAAGACTGTCTGGTGACGGATACGAAACAGTCTTTTTGTACGCAGGGAGAAAAGAAACTGAAAGTATACGTAAACAACAAGGTGACGTCGCTGAATGAAGCATATGAGCCTCAGGATTTGGATCGCATTCTCATAAGCTACGGGACCGAAACGGATCAGGCGTTTGTCTCACAACTTCAGAGTGTCGCCGATGATGCCTGTATCTATTCCGAAAAATGCCCGGAGCGGGGCAAACCGCCGACAGAAGAATGCGTCGGAGGCTTAGGGACCGGCTGCGAACAGAAATAACCCTCCGTAAGGCATATTACTGCGCCCAATCGTTGCCCTCAGGTATACTCATATTATGTCCCTACCTGAATTTGCGTCCCATTCCCTGACGGATAAAGAAGTCCGTGATCGGATACTCCGTGTGGGCTACAATGAACTGCCGTCACAGAAAAAGAAGAGCGTATTAAGCGTGCTTATCCGGATACTTTCAGAACCCATGCTGCTTTTACTTTTAGGCACGGGAGGGCTGTATCTTGCATTGGGCGAGCCGCGTGACGCGCTTATGCTGCTTTCATTCGTATTTGTCGTAATCGGCATTACGTTCTATCAGGAGCAGAAAACGGAACGGACGCTGGAAGCGCTTCGCGATCTATCGAGCCCCCGTGCGCTGGTAATCCGAAACGGTGTCCAGGTGCGTATTCCGGGACGGGAGGTCGTCCCTGACGATATCATCATATTGCGTGAAGGAGACAGGGTTCCTGCCGATGCCATGGTGCTCATGCAAGAAAACATGTCGGTTGACGAGTCGCTGTTAACCGGTGAGTCCGTGCCGGTACGGAAGTCGGCCGATGAAAGCGGAAGCGCCAAAGGTGTCCGCCCGGGAGGCGATGACATCCCGTTTGTGTATTCCGGGACATTGGTGGTCTCCGGCCGCGGGTTTGCAAAAGTCATTCACACGGGTACGGCAACGGAAATGGGAAAAATCGGTAAGGCGATACAGTCAGTCACAAAAGAAGATACCCTGCTCCATCAGGAAACCGGCAGGATCGTGCGCATCGCAACTATTGCCGGCATCGTACTGTGTATCCTCGTAGCTTTGGTATATACCGTAACACAGGGAAACGTACTCCATGGATTGCTTGCCGGACTGACGCTCAGCATGGCATTACTGCCCGAGGAATTCCCCGTGGTATTGTTGGTGTTTCTGACTCTGGGTGCCTGGAGGATTTCCAAAAGGAATGTGCTGACGAGAGAGGCATCTGCTATAGAAACGCTCGGCGCTGCTACCGTTCTGTGCGTCGATAAAACAGGAACGCTCACGGTAAACACCATGACGCTTATGATGCTGCAGGCTGGCAAAAGTTATCATGAAGTGGGAGGAGTGACACAGGCTCCGTTGTCAGAGCCATACCACCGTTTGCTGGAATACGCCATGCTGGCGAGCCAGCGGGATCCGTATGATCCGATAGAAAAAGAAATCCATAAAATCGGAGCCGAGTATCTTTCGGGCACGGAACATATTCACGAAGGGTGGAATATCGTGCGCGAGTATCCGCTGTCAAAAAAACTGTTAGCGCTTTCCCATGTTTGGAAATCCGAATATTCTCCTTCCTATGTAATTGCTGCCAAAGGAGCGCCGGAAGCGATAGCGGAGTTGTGTCATCTCTCGGCCAAACAACGGAAAGAGCTGAATTTGCATATCGATGAAATGTCCAAACGCGGGTTACGGCTCATCGGGGTGGCAAAAGCGGAATTTACGAAAAAAAAGCTCCCCGATTCGCAGCATGATTTCCGTTTTGAATTTGTCGGACTGCTCGGGTTTCTGGATCCGGTGCGTTCGGGAGTCCCCGCGGCGATCAAAGAAGCATATGGCGCGGGATTACGCGTCATAATGATGACGGGAGATTATCCCGGTACCGCATCCTGGATTGCGCGGGAGGCGGGGATTTCGGATCCGCATATTGTCGTATCCGGCAGCGACCTGTCGCGGATGTCGGAGAGTGAGACGCGTGAGTGCATGAAAAAAACAAATGTGTTCGCACGCATCATGCCGGAACAAAAGCTCCTCATCGTTGAAGCGCTCAAAAAAAATGGAGAAATCGTCGCCATGACCGGTGACGGCGTGAACGATGCACCGGCGCTTAAGGCCGCGCATATAGGGATAGCCATGGGGCAGCGCGGTACGGACGTGGCACGGGAAGCTTCCGCACTGGTACTTCTGGATGATGATTTTTCTTCCATTGTTGCAGCCGTGAGGCTCGGCCGGCGCATTTATGAAAATCTGAAACGGGCAATGGGATATGTGATTGCGGTTCACGTGCCGATCGCGGGATTGTCTCTTATCCTGCCGGTGTTTCATCTGCCGGTCGTGCTGCTGCCCGCTCACATAGCCTTTCTGGAACTCATTATCGATCCTGCATGTTCAACCGTTTTCGAATCCGAGCCGGAAGATAAAGATATTATGAAGCGCCCCCCGAGATCGCTGTCACAGCGGTTATTTGACACCCGGATGATGCTTATCAGCGCGTTTCAGGGAGTGAGCATATTGATCGTGGTGCTGGTCATGTATATCGTCATGTTAAACGGCGGAAGAGGGGAAACAGAGGCCCGTTCGATGGCGTTTGCCGCGTTGGTGTTTGCCAATTTATTTTTGATACTTACGAATCTATCCTGGAAACGCATGGCAATCGATATCATCCGCAGGCCGAATCCCGCACTGTGGTGGGTAAGCGGAGGAGCAGCTGCTGCTGTCGTCGGCGTGTTTTCCATTCCGTTCCTGCGGGACTTGTTTCATTTCGGCTTTCTGCATCCTGACGATTATGCGTGGGCGCTTGCGGTAGGGGTAGTAAGTTTGCTGTGGTTTGAGGGGATAAAATTATTCCGTATCGAATAAACGACGGGGCATTATTCGTACCGAAGTGCCTCGATGGGATCGAGCCGGGCAGCCCGGATAGCAGGAGCTACTCCGAAGATGATGCCGATAGCGGCCGAGAACCCGAATGAAAGCATGACCGACCAGGCGGTCACGGATGTTGAGATAAACTGGCTGATACCAAATGACCCGAGTGACCCGAGTCCGATGCCGATCGCTCCTCCGAAAAGCGACAGGATGACCGATTCGATCAGAAACTGCATCATGATGTCTTTGGGGGTCGCCCCCACTGCTTTCCGGAGTCCTATTTCGCGTGTCCGTTCCGTGACCGACACCAGCATGATGTTCATGATGCCGATGCCTCCGACCAGTAACGATATGCCGGCAATCCCTCCTAATGCCGCGGTGATGACATTGAGAAACTGCGTGATGGTTTCCAGTAACTGTGTAGATTCCAGGACGGTAAATTCGTCTTCTTTGAGACGCCGCAAAAGTATGCGGTCGGCGTCGTTTTTGGCCTGTGTCACGTGATCGCTGTCTATGGATTCCACGAACATCATAAACGGTCTGTCCCGGTCGAATACGCGCATGGCCGTAGTCAGCGGAATGGCGGTAAAGTCATCCGCACTTCCCATGGCACCGCCTCCGCCTTTGGATTTGATCACGCCGACGATCTCAAACTGGATATCGTTGAGTGTCAACATTTTGCCGACCGGATTTGCTCCCTCGCCGAAGAGATCTTTGGCGGGTTTATTGCCCAGTACGATGACCCGACGCGACCGTTCGACATCGTTTTGCGTGATGATGCGGCCGTACTCCGGCTCGTATTTGGCAAGATCGAAATAGTTTTCCCATAACCCCCATACTTCCGTCGATACCGTATTTCCCCCGTACGAAAATGAACCGAATCCCTGCACCATGGGAGACACTTGTTTGATGGCTTCCGATCCGCGTTCAAGATCGGCTACATCGGAAAGTTCGAATTTGCTTGCGGACATCATGGCTCCCCGGGGTCCCTGGCTCATGTCCACTTTGCCGGCCATGACCATGATGGTATTGGACCCTAAACTGGCAAACTGTTCCGTGACGTAGTTTTGGAGTCCGGTGCCTATCGAAACCAGCAGGATGACGGAGGATACGCCGATGATGATACCGAGCATAGTCAGAAGTGACCGTACTTTGTTTGTGCGGAGTGCATTGAATGCAAGTTTGATATATTCGGCAAAATTCATATGTGTGATCCCGCTAAGTGGGACTACTACCCGGTTATGTACGTTTCGGACTCTTTCCGTCAGACACTATTTTCCCGTCTGCGATGCGGATGATGCGTTTGGCATGACGTGCCACGTCCTCGTCGTGTGTAACCAATACGATAGTGCTGCCCTTTTTGTACAGGTTTTCGAATATGTCCATGATATCCCGGCCGGATTTGCTGTCCAGGTTACCCGTGGGTTCATCCGCGAGAATAATGCTCGGTTTGGAGACGAGCGCACGTGCGATTGCGACACGCTGTTGCTGTCCTCCCGAAAGCTGGGAAGGGAAGTTGGTCATTTTTTCCGATAAGCCTACTTCTCTGAGCATGTCCATGGCACGCGTTTTTCGTTCCTTGGGTGAAATTTTCGCATAGATAAGGGGAAGCTCGACATTGGAAAGCGAACTGGTTCTTCTTAAAAGATTAAATTGCTGAAATACGAATCCTATGTGCGTATTCCGGATTTCGGCGAGTTCGCTGTCGTTAGCCGTAAAGATATCGTGTTCTTCTATATATACTTTGCCGCTGGTAGGTCTGTCCAGGCAGCCGATAATATGCATAAGCGTGGATTTGCCGGATCCGGAAGGACCCATGATGGCGACAAATTCGCCTTTTTTTATCGTGAGGGAAACATCATCGAGCGCCTGGAAGATGACTCCGTCCATAACATACTGTTTGGAGATGTGCGTAATCTTAAGAAGATCGGTCATTTTGGGATATTGGTAAAACCTTTGGTTACCACGGTATCACCCTCGGCAAGCCCCTCGGTGATGATGATATCATCTTCATTTTTGGTTCCTGCCGTAACCTTGGTTTTTTCATAGGAGCCTTTGACCTTTTTGTATACGTACGTCTCTCCCTTTTCCTCACGTATGGCTCCGGTGGGCACGGTTATGACGTCGTCTTTCCGGTCCGTGACGATAGTGATATCGCCGTTTAATCCGATCCGTAAGTTTTCCGGGTGGTCAAACCGTATTTTGACCGGGAACACGGTGGCACCTCCGCTGGATTGCTGCGAAATATAGGAAATATACGTAATCGTGCCGGAATACGTCGCTTCTGGAAACGCGTCGAGAATAATCGTCGCCTGCTGGCCGACGGTGATAGCTCCTACATCCGTCTCATCGACGTTTGCTTCAAATACCAAACTGGCAGGATCGGCGACCGCAAACACTGCGGTTGCGGGTGTTATGTTGACGCCGGCTACCGGGGTATCGATGTGCGTGACGATACCGGATATGGGGGTTACCAGTGTCGAAAATTCAAGCGCCAAGTGTTTGAGTTCCACATCGAGAACGGCTTTTTCCAGATCCCATTGGTTTTTTTCGAGAATGCGTTTGACCGTATCGTTAAATGCATCGCCGGGTTTTTTGCCGTCATAGGTTACCCGCCAGGTCTGCTCAAAATCATTGCGTTCGCTGCTGTAATCCCGGAGTGCCTTTTCAAGGTTCTTCTGTACTTCCCGGCTGTCGAGTCCGGCAATCGCCTGATAGGCATTCACGCTGTCTCCTTCTTTCACGCCGACCCATGCGAGTTTGCCTGACGCCTGGAATTTGAGGTCGACGGATTTTTCCGCTTTTGTTTTCCCGGAAGATGAGAGTGTTTTGGTGAAGTTCTGTTTCTTAGCGGTTTCCGTCGTTATGGACGCGGCGGTTTTTTGTGCACTTGCCCGATTTGTGAGGAATATTCCTCCCGCTATCAGGATGAGGACGATGCCGATAAATTTCCAATACCGTAAAAGCAGGCCTTTCATGGATAAAGTATAGCAAGATGTGGAGCCTAATGCTATCGGGTACCATATAAATTCTGTGTTTGTATATTGCATTACATATTTTCTTTCCTTACAATGGCTTGTATATGAAAAATGAAACGCAAACCCGTCCCGCATGGACACAAATCGTGTTGGTGGTTCTTCTGATGGTCGCTTCGTTTATGGTGGGGTCGCTCTACACAAAGGTAAAATATCTGGAAGCGGGAGGAGCGCCCACTGCAGCCGGCCAGGCGAAATCAAAATACAAAACATTTGACGACGCGATGACTGCTCTGGGGAAAGCCGCGAAACTGGATACCAAAAAACTGCTTGCCTGTATGAACGGCGGCGAGAAAAAAGCAGCGGTCGATGCTGATGCTTCAGAGGGAAATGAATTAGGCGTCACCGGTACGCCGGCATTTTTTATAAACGGCAAATTACTGGGCGGCGCGTTTCCGTACGAGAGTTTCAAAGAAGTTATCGATAAGGAACTGGCCGGAACCGGCTCGGAAAAGCTGACGGATTATTCCCAAACCCTGCAGGACGCAGGAAAAGGCGGTGCATTTGATCCGAAACCGAGAAAAGTAGAAATAGGCAACGCGAGTATGCGCGGGAAAGCCGATGCTCCGATAAAGATTATCGAGTATTCCGATTTCCAGTGTCCGTTTTGCAGCCGTGTACATCCGACGATCAAAAAGGTGTTAAGCGAATACGGAGACAAAGTCCTTTTGGTGTACAAACATTTCCCGTTGGTCAGCATCCATCCGCGGGCACATATCAGCGCAGAGGCGGCAGAATGTGCGAAAGATCAGGGGAAATTCTGGGAGTTTCATGATCAGCTGTTTGATCAGCAGAACGACTGGGCGAATCTTTGATCTCTAAAACAACTCTTCCTGTTGTTTTTTCGTAGGGGTTTTCCCGAGATGGGAGAACGCGGCGGCGGTTGCTGACCTTCCCCGCGGCGTCCGTTTGAGAAATCCTATCTGCATAAGGTACGGCTCCAGCACTTCCTCGACGGTACCGATGTCTTCCGATAATGCGGCGGCCATTGTTTCTATTCCTACGGGACCTCCGGCATATTTATCGATGAGTAACGTGAGCAGCCGGCGGTCGGAATTGTCCAGCCCCATGCTGTCTACTTCAAATAATGCGAGCGAGTGATGCAGGATCGGTTCATCGATCACGCCGTTGCCCTCGATTTGTGCCACATCACGCACGCGTTTGAGCAGCCGGAGCGCAATCCTCGGCGTGCCCCGGCTCCGTTTGGCAAGTTCACGCCGGGCCTTCGCATCCAACTCCACGCTGAGTTTTTTGGCGGCTCTATCCAGAATTTCCTCTATCTGTTCCGGCTCGTAAAATGACAGCCTGGTAATGAGGCCGAACCGGTCCCGCATAGGGGAAGAAAGCAGTCCGACTCTTGTCGTAGCTCCTATAATGGTAAATTGCGGTAAGTCCAGCCGGAGGGTTCTGGCTGCCGGACCTTTGCCGAGCACGATATCGAGGGCATAATCTTCCATTGCCGGGTAGAGTGTTTCTTCCACGACTTTATTGAGCCTATGAATTTCATCGATAAAGAGAATATCATTGGGTTCCAGATTGGTCAGAATTGCGGCCAAATCTCCCGCCCGTTCGATGGCAGGCCCGCTGGTTACCCGCACATGCACGTCCAGTTCTTTGCCGATAAGATGGGCAAGCGTGGTTTTCCCGAGTCCGGGAGGACCGTAGAGAAGAATATGCCCGAGCGCTTCTTTCCGTTTCTTGGCTGCAGCAATCGCGATATGGAGTGATCGTTTGACGTTTTCCTGTCCGGCAAATTCCGGCCAGGTGGAGGCGCGCAGCGAAACGAACAAGGATTGTTCTTCAGGAGTGACTTTTGTTTCCAGTATGTTTTCTGCGGCCTTTGGTTGTTTCATGGGCGACGGTATATTATCCGAGCATTTTAAGTGCAAATTTTATCTTTGTTTCCAGTGATCCTTCTGCCGGCAGTTTTTTGACCGCCTCGCGTGCTTCCTTGCGGTCAAACCCCATGGAAATCAATGCGTCGATAATTTGTTTCGTGTCCGCGGTGTCCTCGCCCGAAAGATCCAGGTCAGACGTGCTGCCGACTTTGCTTTTGAGCTCGATGATGATTTTTTGGGCGTTCTTTTTTCCGAGTCGGGGCACCGCCATAAAAAATTCCACATCCGATGAGACGATAGCGCGCCTGATTGCGGCTACCCCGCGTTCCAATACAACCAGTGCCGTTTTGGGGCCGATGCCGGAAACGGTAAGCAGGAGTTCAAAAAGAAGCAGCTCTTCTTCGGAGGAAAATCCAAACAGCATCAGCGCATCTTCCCGTACATGGGTATGGGTATATACCGTGAGCGGCTGATTCAGAGTAAGAGTCGTAAGAAGTTTTTGCGGGACATAGACGGCATACCCCACGCCGTGAACGTCCAGTACGAGCGGATTTACATGCATGCGGACAATGGTTCCGGTTAAACGGGCGATCATAATGTCTTTGCTTTCAGTTTATACGAGAAACCGTGCGTTGTGGCAATAGCCAGCGCATCTGCCGTGTCATCGGGCTTGGGAATTTCCTTAAGATTTAAAATCAGGGTAATCATTTTGCCTACCTGCGCTTTGTCCGCCGATCCGCTGCCGCAGATGGTTTTTTTGACGGTCATCGGGCTGTAGGAAGAAACGGGAATATGCGCCTGGGCCGCAGCGAGCAAAATTACTCCGCGCGCCTGTCCTACGGCTATGGCCGTTTTTGCGTTTGTGGCAAAGAACAGATCTTCAACTCCCATTTCTTTAGGGTTATATGTCCTGAGGAGTTTGGTGAATGCGGTATAGAGCTGTGACAGCCGCTCTGCTTGTGAGTCTATTTTGTCCGTGGTGATACAACCATATGCTTTGGCCGTAATTTTTCCGCCCTGTTCTTCGACCAGCCCCCATCCGATCCGCGCTGTTCCCGGATCCACGCCAAGGATTGTCATCATGTGTTCCATTATACCCGCGTCCGGCGCTATAATAAAACATATATGCCGCTATTCCAGTTTATCGGGGCCGCAATCGGGGCAAGTTTAGTTATGTCCGTTGCAAGCTTAGTCTGGCCGCTCGTCACGACCCAGCCGCGTCCCGAGGCATTAACGCGGGTGCGTGAGGTCGTGCTGCAGACAGCCGCAGGACAGGGGATAGCGCAGGTTCTGGGAGTGACCGACGAGCAAAACGCCGGGCCGGTGAACGTGCAGGAGACGATCACAAACGGCACGAATATCGTCATAGACGCTGTCGCAAAATCCGCGCAGCATGCAGTCACCGCGCGGGTATTGGAATCATTAGTGAAACAATTTAACGGACTTTCCGAAGAAGATAAAACGTCGCTGCGGGCGCAGATCTGCCAGCCGCCCGCCCCCTGACTTATCACGTACTGCGTTTTGCCGCGGTCAGATACCACGCTGCCAGGATAGTCGTCAGCGGAACTGCAGTAATAAGGCCGATGCTTCCGGAAAGTGTCCGAACGATTTCTTCTACCGCCATCTCACTGTTTAAGGTGGACCAGAGAGGATAGTTGTTGGGATTTGTGATAAGAATGATAAAAATCGGAAGCGACGCTCCCGCATATGCCAGGACGAGCGTATTTACCAGCGATGACACGTGTTCGCGGCCTACCCGAAGTCCTGCGTTTGCCAGCTGAATAAACGAAAGTCCGGTATTTGCTTTTTTGAGTTCAAACATGGATGCGGTCAGTCCCGTCGTCACATCGTCGAGGACGCCGAGTGCGCCGATCAATATGCCGCCTAACAGCAATCCCTTGAAATTTATAATTGCGGATGCGCCGAGTTTTAGGGAATATGCGTCATCCGTTCCCAGCCCGGTAAGGTGCATAAGTTTTACCAGAACGATCGATATGCTGCCGGTGATAATGAGGGTGATAAACGTAGAAACGAGTGCGACGGTCGTCTGGCGCGAAAATCCGTGAGCCAGATAAATCGTGACCACCATGATGAACAGACATCCGACGATGCTGATTATCAGCGGATCATTTCCGGCTAATATCTGCGGCACGATAAATTTCGCGATAACCAGAAGGCTTATGGCCATGCCGACAATGGATCCCACTCCGCGCCACTGACTTAAGATAATGACGGAGATTACAAACAGAAGAAGAAACGGGATAAGGGAGTCGAGTCTGTACACGTCTATAATCTGATACAGGAATTGCGAATCCGGCCCCAAGGTCTGTACGACGACGACCGTTTGCCCAGGCCGGACAAACTTGGCTTTATCGATTGTAAAAATGGTCCCGTGATCGATGGTAATTTCGCGGTCTTTGAGTGCTCCGTCCAGCATTGTTACCCGTACGATCTGATAGGGAAGTTCCAGTCCGTTTATGGAGCGGGAGCCCTCTTCCAGCACTGCTTCAACCCGGGCTTTATGATATGTGTCCTGGCGGAATGGCTCCTGCGCGGACACGGGGGAGACAAGAAGAATACCTCCTATATATGCTGCAGAAGTAAGGGCGATAAACGCGCGGAACATATAGCGTATTGTAGCAAGAAGTGAAATCCATGCCAGTTGACAAATGCAAGTTACTTGCATATACTGATTACGAATGAAACAGCACGACTGCAAAGAGGAGTTGCGCGATAACGACCTGCGGATAACACCGGCACGTTTAGGAGTGCTGGAAGTGCTGGAACATACGGATACGCCCGTGGATGTTTCGACGGTAATTCAATATCTTCACAGTCATAATATACCTGCCAATGAAACGACCGTGTTTAGGATACTGCGTGTGTATACAGAAGCGGGGATTGCCAGGCCGGTCCAGCTGGACGAAGGGAAGCAGCGGTTCGAGTATGCGGCAAAGCCCGGGCATCATCATTTCGTGTGCGAAAAATGCGGCGGCATCACGGATGTAACGGAATGTAATGTAGAGTCGCTTGAAAAAACCATAGAGCGTACGCAGGGGGTCAAGATTGCGCGTCACTTGCTTGAGTTTTTCGGATTGTGCAGGAGGTGCCGGTCATGACGTTTTTCCTGTCTCTTATTTCCGTTACGGGAGTCAGTCTGCTTTCGCTTCTCGGGGTATTATTTATCGCCTTACAGCGGAAAACGCTCGAGCAGATTATCACTTATACGCTTGCGTTTTCTTCCGGGGTATTGCTGGGCAGTACGTTTTTTGAATTGTTACCCGAGGGTGTCGCGCTGTTTCCCGCGGGGGTTTTTCTGTGGACCTTGGTCGGATTTATTTCATTTTTTTGTCTGGAGAAAATCATACAGTGGCATCATCATGTGGAAGGCAGGCATGATCATGAGGAAAAACCTCTCGCGTATTTAACCCTTATCGGAGACGGGATACATAATTTCGCCGACGGAGCAGTGATCGCCGCTTCGTACCTGGTGTCCGTTCCGTTGGGAGTCACAACTACGCTCGCAATCGTTGCGCATGAAATTCCGCATGAACTGAGTGATTTTCTGATTCTTATCCACGGCGGATTTTCTAATAAACGGGCGCTTTTCTATAACTTTCTTTCCGCTTTGATGGCGATAGCCGGAACACTTGTCGTATTCTTAGTAAGTTCCAGATTCGCTGAAATGGAACGGTATCTCGTGCCGTTTGCAGCCGGGAATTTTCTGTATATCGCCGCAAGCGACCTGATCCCGGAACTGCTGACAAAGCGTCACGGCAGAACATCGGTGATTCAGGTTGTTATGATGATTGCCGGTATAGCGATTGTTCCCCTGATTTCCCGCCTCTTAGGCGGAGCATGATAATGGTACAATAGTGCGGTACGTCATGCGGCAATAACGCAGTAACCCATATGGACGAAGAACTTAAATCACGCGCATCGTCTTTGCTGACCAAACTGGATCTGGACGGCATGCGTAAACATATCCGTGAACTGGAAGCGGAAAGCATGCATGAGGGATTCTGGAAAGAGCCGGAGGCGGCCGGGCGCAAAATGCAGGAGCTGGCGGCATTGCAGAAAGAGCTCAATGAAGGAGAGGAATTTGCCTTGCTTCTTGAGCTCGGAGACGAAGAACAGCTCAAATCGGAAATTACCAGACTGGAGTTTGCGCTGTATCTGTCGGGGCCGTATGACAAAGGAAATGCCATTATAGCGCTTCATGCAGGTCAGGGAGGCACCGAGGCCATGGACTGGACACAGATGCTGTACCGCATGTATTCCCGCTACATCGAACGCAAAGGCTGGAAGATGGAAGAAATGGATTATACGCCCGGCGAAGAGGCGGGGATAAAAAGCGTCACGTTAGAGGTAACGGGGAGATTCGCATTCGGATTCCTCAAAGCGGAAGCAGGAGTTCACCGCTTGGTCCGGCAATCACCGTTTAATGCAGACAAGCTCCGGCAGACATCATTTGCGATGGTGGAAGTGCTGCCGATCGTGGAAGAAGGGGGAGTTGATATCAAAGAAGAGGACTTGGTGTGGGAATTCTATCGTGCCGGAGGCAAAGGCGGACAGAACGTAAACAAAGTGTCGACCGCGGTGAGACTCAAGCATACGCCGACGGGGATTATCATCACGAGTCAGGCGCAGCGGTATCAGGGGCAGAACCGAGAGTTTGCGCTCAAGATGCTTCGTGCCAAACTATGGGAAGTGGAAGAAGCGCGCCGCAGAAGCGAACAGAAAGAATTGCGTGGCGTGTACAAAACGCCGGGGTGGGGCAATCAGATCCGTTCATACGTGCTGCACCCGTATCATATGGTAAAAGATCTGCGTACCGAATATGAAACGTCGGCGACAGACAGCGTGCTGGACGGAGATCTGGAGGATTTTATTTTGGCGTACTTGAAAAAATATTCGTAAGCCGTGATAATGGAGTATATGAGACAACATACTTCACACGCAGCACCGCAACCCGTTCTCCGCCCTGTAGATGCTACCGATGCACGTCCGCCGCTTACCGCCGTGAAAAAAGAAGCCCGTGTCGTCGTTATCGTATACATTGTGTTGCTGCTCCTCGGTATCGGCACAGGATACATTCTTTTGCAAAAAGGTACGGCGGGCAGTCCGCTTGCACCCGCGGGAACTCCGATTACGGCAAACAAAGTCGTCGGCGTCCAGGACGCATCTACATTTAAGGATTGTGCCAGCGGAACGGTTGAGAAAGACGGAGTTGAAGGAGAAGGAACGCATAAGCTCATCCGGGACGGAGGTCCGTCTCAAACCGCGTATCTTATCTCATCTATCGTTGATCTGGATCAGTACGTCGGACTAAAGGTAAAAGTGTGCGGTCAAACGCTTGCAGCCAAAAAAGTGTCGTGGCTTATGGATGTAGGCAGGTTGGAACTTGAATGATTACCTTCACTAATGTCTCCAAATATTATCCGGGGAAAATTCCCGGTCTGATTGATGTAACCGTAGAAATACCGGCAGGCGAATTTGTGTTTCTGATCGGCCCTTCCGGGAGCGGCAAAACGACATTTCTCCGTCTCCTTATCCGTGATCTGCTTCCGTCAAAAGGTACGATTACGGTCGATAGCGGGGATATCAGTAAGTTTAACGGAGGTAATATCCACTTGTTGCGGAGAAAAGTCGGCATCGTGTTCCAGGATTTCAAACTGTTGCTGGACCGCACGGTGTTTGAAAATATCGCCATGGTGCTCGAGATTCTGGGCAAACCGGAGCGCGATATAGAACAGGGAGTCATGAATGTGCTGGAACTTGTCGGATTGGCAGACAAAAGGAACCTGTTTCCTCTGCAGCTTTCTGCCGGAGAAATGCAGCGGACAAGTATTGCACGCGCGATTGTGGGAGGTCCCAAAATTCTGCTTGCGGACGAGCCGACGGGCAATCTGGATCCGGAAACCGCGTGGGGCATCATGGATATTTTGAAAGAAGTGAACGATTTGGGAACGACCGTTATCATCGCCAGCCACAATGCGGATATCGTCAACAAAATGAAAAAGCGGACGCTGACCATTCATCAGGGAACGATTGTCCGCGATGAAGCGAAGGGGCATTATCATCTGGATAAACACGCAAAACCGGTTGCCAAAGGGGGAAAACACGATGCCAATCACTAGAGACGTCCGTACACATATCCGACGCAGTCCGTATCAGGCGATGGCGGCAACATTGACGATGTTCCTGACGTTTCTTGTGGGGGGCGTATTTTTTCTGGCAACCATGGCGTCCGTGATGGTGCTCAATTATTTTGAAGGTAAGCCGCAGGTTACGGTGTTTCTCACCCCCAAAGCAGGACAACTGGAAGCCGATAATCTGAAAGCAAAACTGGAAGCGACCGGGAAAGTGTCGGGAACGCACTATGTATCCAAAGAAGATGCACTGGCAATCTACCGTCAGCAAAACCAAAATGATCCGCTGCTTCTGGAGATGGTGACGGCGGATATCCTGCCTGCGTCACTGGAAGTATCGGCAACCGATCCGCAGTATCTGTCGGAGCTGGCAACTGTGATCGGCGGATCCGAAGGAGTGGATGAGGTGGTGTATCAGCGGGATGTCGTGGATTCGCTTCTGGCATGGACCAATGCAATCCGTCTGGTGGGAGGTACGCTCGCACTGCTTCTGGTTGTGGATTCGCTTCTCATTATCGGAACGGTCATCGCCATGAAGATTGCCATGAAACGCGATGAAATAGAAATATTGACGCTGGTAGGTGCTACTCCGTGGACGATACGCGCGCCGTTTATTCTGGAAGGGGGATTTTACGGATTTATCGGAGCTGCTATTGCTTCGGTCATTTTAAGCGGAGTTATTGCGTGGCTCCGGCCGTATCTGTTTACCTTTTTAGGATCCATACCGACGCTGAGCGGATTATTTACCAGCCTCACCTCTCCGGCGTTTCTTATTTCCCTAGCCGTTTTCCTGGCAGGAAATATGTTGCTTGGTTTTTGTCTGGGAGCATTGGGAAGCTCCATAGCGCTTCGCAGATTTTTGAAATGATCCAAAGCCTGGCTCAATTCGGCATGAAAAAAATACTTCAGGCGGTCTTTATCGTAATGCTATTGTCGATGGCAATTTCGCGTGTGTCAGCCGAGTCGGTGGAAGATAAGATCCGCGTCTATCAGGAGCAGATAGCAAGCCTTAATTCTCAGGCGAATACATTATCTAAGCAAATCACGCTGCTCGATTCCCAGGTGAAACTGACGACCCTGCAGATAGAGGACACGAAGCGGAAAATCGGAGTATTGGATAATGAAATCGGTGAGTTAACCCAGGAAATAGGCCGGCTGGAGGATCTCAAAACCAAACGGCTGGAACTGGTGCTTCACCGTATTCCGCAGACGTATAAACGTACAAATTCTCCGAATTTCGGGGGACTCCTGTTGAGTAAGAACTTTTCTGATTTTCTTGCCAGGGCTAAATATCTTATTCAGGTGCAGGAAGAGGATTCTTCCCTGTATAAACAGCTGCAGCTCACACAAATGAACTATAACGACCGCCGTGATGTCCGTGAGTCGAAAAAAACAGAGCAGGAATCGCTTAAGAAACAGCTGGAGAAACATACGGCGGATTTAGCCAGTCAGAAAAAGCAGAAACAGGCGCTTCTGGACCAGACCAGGAACAGTGAGGTGGTGTACCAGCGGCTGCTCGCACAGGCTTTGGCGGAAAAGCAGGCATTGGAACGGGCGCTTACCGATTCCGTAAAAGTCGGGCCGGTAAAAAAGGGTGATCCGATTGCGCTTGTCGGCAACACCGGATTTCCCGGATGCTCGAGCGGTGCGCATTTGCATTTTGAGGTTCGGCAGGGCGGCGCATGGATAGATCCGTCCAGCCGTCTGGAGAACAAAACGGTTAAGGATGACCAAAACAGCGGAAATGACTGGAGTGTAGGGAACGGCAGTTGGGCGTGGCCGCTTTCCGATACGATACGGCTTACCCAGCACTTCGGAAAAACTCCGTGGTCATGGCGGTACAGTTATTCCGGCGGCATCCACACGGGCTTTGACATGGTTTCAACGGGAAGCGAAGTCATACGCGCACCGGCAGACGGAGATTTATTTTCATCGAGCCAGTCCTGCGGAACGAGCAGTGTCATCAAAATCAAATATATCGATCACGGTGGCGGACTCATCAGTTTCTACCTTCATGTGCAATAAATCTCACACATTTTTCCGGGGTGCATTGGTATACTTGCTCTCGACATGTCCTGCCGGGGTGTTGTCGGGATAGCGCTTGGTACGTATGTTGCTGCGTTTGGTTTTCTTCCGCGGGTTGCCGCTTCGTCCGTCGTCATCAATGAATTTTCGGTGGAGCCGATAAATGCCCAGTGGGTGGAGCTGTACAATACCGGTTCTGCCGCCGTAGATATTTCCGGCTGGATACTTGATGATCAGGGATCGGAAAGCACGAAATACAGTATTGATACCAATACCATTTTGCCTCCGCTCACGTGCGTTGTGTTCGTAAGCGGCAATTTTAATTTCAATAAATCATCCTCTGACAAAGCGCGACTGTTAAACGGTCAGACAGAGGAAGACGCATATTCGTATGCGAAAAGTCCGGGTGAGGGGATTACATTCGCACGTATTCCGGACGGTAATCCTGTGTGGGCGACGGCAAGCGCAAGTCCGGGTGGTTTAAACAGTACGGGGGATCCCTGTTTGCCTCCACCGACACCGACACAAACACCCACTCCGTCTGCTACACCGAAGCCTGCTGCAACAGCAACATCTGCACCTTCTTCCACTCCGTCTCACACCGTTGCTCCAAGTCATACGCCGACAGAAGCTGCGAAACACGCTGTTACCCGGGTACCGACGAAGCGCATTGTCTCTGATATACTGGGTATATATACTGTTGCGTCTGATGCTTCATCTGTTGTGAGTCCGGCAGAAACTCTCATCGGAACGGATGCGGCGGAATCAGCGGGTAATATGAGTACATTGGTATTTCCGCTGCTGTTAATAGGCACGGGAACAGGATTGTTGGCTTTGGCCGTTTCATTGCAGAAAACCGACGTATGGAAAACGCATATCACAACAAAAAAGAATCCAGATTTATAAGTGTCATATATTGGTGGGGACCTTCCGTGCTCTGGATGACGGTAATTTTTTTCCTCTCAAGCAGACATAGCGTTACCGTCTCGCCGGAATATGTATGGAATTTCCTGTTTTTCAAAACGCTTCATCTTATAGAATATGCAGTGTTGTTTCTTTTTAATACGCGTGCCATAAACCGGGGAAGAACAAATGTGGCCCAAAATATGTATGTGTGGGCGTTTGTCCTGACTATCCTGTATGCGGCAACCGATGAATTTCACCAGCAATTTGTGCCCAGCCGCGAGGGGAGACCGCGCGATGTTATAATTGATGCAATCGGAGCCGGACTCATATGGTATTTCCTTTTAAAACTGTTACCAAAAGCGCCGCAGAAACTCAGAAGCTTGGCGAAGCGCTTGGACATTCCCTGCTGAAAGGGGATACCCCGAGGATTGTTTGCCTGTGGGGAGAGTTAGGCAGCGGAAAAACCACGTTCGTCCAGGGACTGGCAAAAGGCATAGGGATAACTACCCGGCTTCTCTCCCCCACATTTATCATTGTACGACGTCATGAAATTCCGGCCCGGCAGGGATTTTTTTACCATATGGATTTATACCGGACGCATACACCCGAGGATGCAATTGCGGTCGGATTTGCCGATATGGTCAATGAATCGGAATCGCTGGTCGTCATCGAGTGGCCGGAGCGTTTGGACGGGTTGCTGCCGGGTACGCACGTCGATATCCGGTTTGAAACACAAAAAGACGGAACCCACCTGTTGAAAGGAAGCATACATGGATAAGACGATAACCGAAGCCGTCAGCATACTCACACAAGGAGGAATCGTCGTATATCCGACCGATACCGCATTCGGTATAGGGTGCCGTATAGATAAGGAAGACAGTGTCGATAGATTGTTCCGTTTGCGTAAACGCCCCCGTACGATGGCAATGCCGGTATTGGTGGACTCAATTGAGCGGGCACTCGCCTACTTCACTCATCCGAATCATATTGTACGACGTTTGATGGAAACACATTGGCCGGGAGCGCTTACCATCGTTTCGTTTTGCGATGAAAACAGGATCTACTCCCCTATCCGCGGGGGCACCAAAACCGTGGGTCTTCGGATGCCGGACCATGAGACAGCGCTTTCACTGATACGGGGAACAAACACGCCGATATTGGGTTCATCGGCAAACTTTCACGGCAAGCCGACACCGTTTCGTTTTGAAGATCTGGATCCCGAGCTGTTAGCGCACGTCGATTATGTCGTGCCGGGAACCTGTGCTGCAGGGAGCGCGTCAACGGTAGTGGATACAACGGTAACACCTGCTACAATCGTGCGTCAGGGGGCTGTTATCCTGGCGCGAACGGAGCTTATATGAAAACAATTGTGCTCAATATAGATATGTCCGTCTCAAAATCCGCACTGGTGGAACTATTCTGCGACGGGACTATGCTCGCAAAACAAGAGGCTCATGATACCGCTCATACACAGCCGCTTCTGATGCTGATCGAATCCGTGCTTTCCGAGCATGCGCTGACATTTTCGGATCTCACGGAAATTACTACAACGCAGGGCCCAGGTTCGTATACAGGTCTTCGGGTCGGGCTGGCAGTTGCCAATACGCTGGGTACTCTCCTTTCTATTCCCGTCAACGGCCTTCATGTCGGCACGGCAGGGTAAAAGACTCTTGCGACGTCCCCGTATTCGTGATACCAATAGAAAAGACGATATTCCGCTCTATTATGTTGGCGGAAGGAAGGAATGATTGTATGGCAGAAAAAAAGGAAGAAAAACCCGCAGGGAAAAAATCTACGAACCCGTTAGTATTTGTGGGTATCGGGTGTCTTGTTCTTTTGGTGCTTCTGGGAATCGGGAGTACGATTGTCATGAAGTTTTTTGCCAATAAAATAGGGACCGGTATTGTTGAAAAAGCGATTGAAAGCAAGACCGGCGTAAAAACGAATATCCAGGATCTGGAAAAGGGCAAGATGACGTTTACGGACAGCAAAACGGGCGCCAAAGTCGACATCGGTTCAAACTCCGTGCCGGATACGTTTCCTAAGGATTTCCCGTTATATCCTGGCGCAAAGGTTACGAGTTCCCTTTCCGGAGCACAGGCCGGCAAGAGCAACGGGTTCTGGCTGACCATGACAACCGCTGATACGTCGGAAAAAGTGATCGAGTTTTATAAAACGGAACTTGAAAAGAACGGATGGTCTGTCGATTCCGTGTTTAATGCAAACGGCATGAATACTCAGGGGATTTCCAAAGAAACCTGGAAAGGATCGCTCTCGATGGGAAGAAGTTCCTCTGACAGCGAAACACAGATCGTCATTATCCTGGGTGAAGACGAAAAATAAGAGTAAATCAGCTCTACCCACTTGCAGGACAGGGGCCGTATGGTGGAGTATAGATATATGCGACTACTCCGCATGCTCCATCATTGGTTAGTTCCTCATGAAGGGAACAATCACCGCGCGAAAGCACTTCATCATGAGGTACTTTTTGCGTACGTGTTGCTTCTGGCTGTATTTAACCTCGGTATACGGTTTTTCCATGAGAAAGCGCCCGATGTCTTAGGGTATGCGACGGATATCCGGGTTGAGCAGCTTCTGGATGCGACCAATGCCAGGCGTAAAGAAGCGGGGCTGGATCCTTTGACGCTAAACAGTGCGCTGTCTCAGGCAGCAGCAGCCAAAGCTGCAGACATGTTTGCGAATAATTACTGGGCGCATAACAGTCCGCTCGGAAAAACCCCGTGGGATTTTGTCATTTCCGCCGGATACCGGTACACGCTGGCAGGAGAAAATCTGGCTAAGAATTTCCAAACGAGCAGCGGTGTTGTGGATGCATGGATGAACAGTCCGACGCATAAGGCAAATATTGTCAAAGCCGGATACCGTGACGTGGGGTTTGCCGTGGTAAACGGTATATTATCCGGTGAGGAAACGACACTCGTCGTTCAGATGTTCGGTACGACCAATGCGTCACCGATTGCGCAAATTCCGAAAGCACAGGCAGCCGCCCCTGCCCCTGCAGCCGAGCCCGGGTTACAACCGATGACTGTTGTTCCGACGGAGCCTGCGGCAGAAGCCGAAAAGCCGGTACAGCAGAATCCCGTTATCGCCCTGCTTCCGTCATTTGTGCCCAATACCTCGTTTGAGCAGGTTATCAATACGCCGAAAATCAATATTTCTTCCCTCACGAGCACCGTGGTATTCGTGGTAGTAGGGGTGTTGATCGGGCTTTTGGCTGTGGATGCGTTTGTCGTAAACCGCAAACGGGTTGTGCGTCTGGTCGGCCATAATCTGGCGCACATTCTGTTTCTGGGCACCATTATCGTCGGCGGGCTGAGTTTGGTACGGGGGACACTCTTATGAAACAAACCAATGTACTGCATACACTTGTGCTTTTTTGTATTTTAATCGGAGGCACCCTGACGCTCTGGTCTGCGCGGGGAAATATACATCTGCAGCTTATTATCGGGAGTATTACGGCCGCAGCGTACGTCGCCTGGGGAATTATCCATCACGCGCTGTCCGGGGATCTGCATTCCCGTGTTGTGATAGAATATGTGCTCGTGGGTTTGATAGCCATCGTACTGCTCGTGACGTTGGCTGTATAAGAAGAAAGGAGTTTTACCTATGAAAGGTGTCATACTCGCAGGAGGACTTGCCACAAGGCTTCGGCCGCTTACGTCAGTCACCAACAAACATCTTCTGCCGGTGTACAACAAACCGATGATTTATTATCCGCTGGAGATGATGAAGCGGACCGGTATAAAAGAAGTGCTGCTTATCACAAGCGGCGGGCATGTCGGGGATTTTGCAAATCTGCTACTTTCCGGAGAAGAATTCGGTCTGCGCCTCTATTACGCAATTCAGCAGAATCCCACCGGAGGAATTGCAGACGGACTCAAACTTGCGGAAGAATTTGCCCGCAAAGAGCCGATTTTGGTTATCCTGGGAGACAATATATTTAACTTCGATCTTACCGCCTCGATTGCCCGGTTTGAATCGGTGCTGGAACGGGATAAAAAGGGAGCCATGGTATTCGGGGTGCGCCGAGAGAAACTGGCGCAACAGTACGGAGTCATAGAAATGGATAAAGACGGAAAAGTACTGAGCATCGAGGAAAAGCCGGAGAATCCCAAATCCGACATCGCGCAGACGGGAATCTATGTCTATGATCAGCGGGTATTTGATTTCACCCGGAATCTTGAGCCGTCCGCACGCGGACAACTCGAAGTGACGGATCTTAACAACATTTATCTTAAGGAACAGTCGCTTCTTTGCGAAACGATAGACTGGTGGGTAGATGCAGGCACGTCGCACGACGAATTGTTACAGGCAAATATCCAGGTTGCCGAATTAGTCAAACAGGGGAAACTGTAATGCGATTACTTGTAACCGGCGGAGCCGGATTTATCGGCGCTAACTTTATCATGTACTGGCTTACGGCTCATCCCGAAGATGAGATCGTAAACTTCGACAAGCTTACGTATGCCGGGAATCTGGAGAATCTCGCGTCAGTCGAAAAAAATTCCAGGTATACTTTTGTCCGGGGAGACATCTGTAACGCAGAACAAGCCACGCACGTTATGAAAGGAATCGACACGGTCGTGCATTTTGCCGCGGAAAGTCACGTGGACCGGTCGATTCTGGAAGCTGCTCCGTTTGTCATGACAAACGTGGTCGGTACACAGGTATTGCTGGACGCGGCGCTCAAAGCCAACGTGAAGCGGTTTCATCATGTTTCGACTGACGAGGTGTTCGGTTCGCTTTCTCTTCAAGGTACGGAAAAATTTAATGAAAAGACGCTCTATGATCCGCGGAGTCCGTACTCCGCAAGCAAGGCCGGAAGCGATCATTTGGTCCGCGCATATCATCATACGTTCGGGTTGCCCGTCACAATTACCAACTGTTCCAATAATTACGGCCCGTTCCAGTTTCCTGAAAAACTTATCCCTCTGGCTATAACCAATCTTATCGAAGGAAAAAAGGTTCCGGTCTACGGAGACGGTCTGTATGTGCGGGACTGGCTGTATGTTGATGACCATTGCCGCGCTATCGATGCCGTGCTTTCCCGCGGAAAGGTAGGAGAAACATATTGTATCGGAGGACTGACAGAGGACGTGAATAACTTAAGTATCATCCGGAAAATTCTCGCCCTGATGGGAAAAAACGAAAGCGAGATCGAATACGTGAAAGACCGGCCCGGGCATGACCGCCGGTATGCAATCGACTGGGCAAAAATTCATAACGATTTGGGCTGGAAACCGGAACATGACTTTGACACATGGCTAGAAAAAACCGTGCGTTGGTACACGGATCACGAAGAGTGGTGGAAGCGGGTAAAAAGCGGCGCATATGCCCAGTATTATGCCAAACAGTATACCCACACAGCATGAGAATACTCGGAACCGGATTGTCAGGATTGGTCGGATCAAGAATCGTGGAACTTCTTTCCCCGAAGCATGAGTTTGAAAATTACAGCCTCGAAAACGGTGTCGATATCACAAACCGCGACGACATCATTTCCCGGATTACCGGTGATACAAAGGCTTCCTGGGTCCTGCATTTAGCTGCGTATACGAACGTACAGGGTGCGCAAGTTGAGAAGACGCTCGGAGAGCAAAGTGCCGCATGGAAGGTAAATGTCACCGCAACGGAATACATCATCGAAGCATGTGTCAGATCCGGCAAGCGGCTTTTGTATGTTGATACGGATTATGCATTTGACGGCACAAAGCAGTCCTATACCGAAGAAGATCCCGTACATCCGCTGGGTTGGTATGCCGTCACAAAATCCGAGGGAGCCAAGCGGGTGTCAGCGCTTGGTGAAAAGGGGCTGGTTATACGGATATCAAATCCCTACCGCGCGAATCCCGTGGGGAAAAAAGATTTTGCCCATAAAATGCTGGAGCGTTTTACCTCCGGTCAGGAAATTATCGCTCCCGCCGATCAGCTGTTCGTCCCGACGTTTATCGACGACATAGCAACGGCTGTCGATACGCTTATATCTGCCTATGCCAGGGGCATCTATCATGTGGTCGGGAGTCAGGCAATTTCCCCGTTCGACGCCGCAAAAAAAATTGCGCAAGTGTACGGGTATCCCGAATCTCTTGTCAAACCGACGACATTTGCACAGTATTTTGCCAATCGCGCTCCCGTCCCGCAGTACGCGGTGCTGGTAAATGACAAAATACGCGCATTGGGCGTGACTATGAGGGGATTTGACGACGGAATTACTCTGGTAAAACAGTCGGAAGATGCTGTGGCCGCGTGAGTATAGTACTGCGGCTATTTTGGGCCCGGTACTCTGTACAGCCACCAATATTTTTCGTATACTAGCTAGATTATGACCATTTCGTTTATCGGACACGGGTATGTCGGTCTTGTTACCGCAGCGGTATTTGCGGATTTGGGCAATACCGTGTGGGTCGTCGGCAGAACAAAAGAAAAAATAGAACGCCTGAAAAAAGGCGATCCGCTTATCTACGAGCCGGGATTGGATGAACTGCTTAAAAGAAATCTTGCCGCAGGCAGGCTCAAATTTACATTGGATTATAAAGAAGGTGTCGCCGCATCTCAGGTTGTGTTTATCGCCGTAGGCACGCCGTCCAAAACAAGCGGCGAGGCGGATTTGAGTCAGGTATTTGCCGCAGCGGAAGAGATCGGTACGTCACTGGTCGGGTACAAAGTCGTGGTCACGAAAAGCACCGTTCCCCCGGGTACGGGCAAAAAAGTGTCGGAAATCGTGAACCGTCATAAACCGGAAGGATCCTCATTTGCCATTGCGTCATGTCCTGAGTTTTTGCGTGAAGGTACGGGGCTATCCGATACATTGCATCCCGATCGCGTCGTCATCGGAACCAATTCCGACAGGGCGCGCGATATTTTAGTCGAACTGCACAAATCGATCGACGGCAAACAGGTGCTGTGCAACGTGGAAACCGCGGAACTTATCAAATACGCATCCAACTCCATGCTGGCAACCAAAATATCATTTGCCAATGCGATCGGATTCCTGGCAGAAAAAGTGGGCGCGGATGTGGAACGCGTGCTGGAAGGGGTGGGACTTGATAAGCGCATCGGGAGAAGCTTCCTGTATCCGGGAGTAGGATACGGCGGCAGTTGTTTCCCCAAAGACGTGAAGGCGCTTATTGCCATCGCAGGAGAATTCGGATACGACTTTACGCTTCTTAAGTCCGTGCATGAGGTAAATAATGAAGCGAGAAATAATTTCGTAGACAAAATTACCCGCCATTTTAAATCGGTAAAAGGGAAAACAATCGCTATATTAGGACTGGCGTTCAAGCCGGATACGGACGATATGCGGGAGGCGCCGTCCATCGATATCGTTAACTCGCTTCTGGACAAGGGTGCAAGTATCCGGGTGTTCGATCCGATTGCCATGGAAAAGGCCAAAGCAAAACTGCCGCACGGCGTCGTATTTGCAAAAGACCCGTATGATGCGGCAAACGGGGCAGATGCGGTCGCGATTGTCACCGAGTGGAACGAGTTCCGGCAAATAGATCTTGTCCGTCTAGCCAAAGGCATGAAACATCTGGTATTATTTGATGGTAGGAATATTTACGAGCCCACTCGTTTGCGGGAGCTCGGATTTATGTATTACGGCGTCGGAAGAATGTAATAATTTTTTTAAGGAGGAATCATATGGCTAAAAAAGCATTGATCACCGGTATCGCAGGGTTTGTCGGCAGCCACATGGCGGAATTGCTGCTGAGTAAAGGGTTTGAGGTATACGGTCTGAGCCGGCCCCGAAGTAAGATGGATCATATTGAAGCCATCAAATCGAAGCTTCAGCTGGAGGATGCGGATTTACTCGACAGTCACAGTCTGTATACAACCATCAATAAGATAAAGCCGGATTATATATTCCATCTGGCAGCGCAGTCGTTTGTCCCGACATCCTGGGGGTCGCCCGCGGTAACGCTCGAGGTAAATATCGTCGGCAGCGCGAATGTATTTGAGGCAGTGCGTCAGGTCGGCATCGACCCGGTCATCCAGATAGCATGTTCGTCCGAGGAATACGGACTCGTTCATGAGAATGAAGTGCCGATCAAGGAAACGAACCCGCTGCGTCCGCTTTCCCCGTATGCCGTCAGTAAACTCGCGATGGATTATCTGGGATATCAGTATTTTGAATCCTACAAGATGAAGATTATCAGAACACGGGGATTCAACCACACCGGCCCCCGCCGCGGTGACACGTTTGCAGAGTCAACATTTGCAAAACAAATCGCACTTATCGAAAAGGGAAAGCAGGAACCGGTCATTTATGTAGGCAATCTGGAAGCAAGCCGCGATTATACGGACGTCCGCGATATGGTGAGAGCCTATTTGTTGGCAGTAGAAAAATGCGATCCGGGTGAGGTATACAACATCGCAACGGGCACGTCGATAAAGATTGCGGATGTGCTCAATATGATGCTCGGCATGAGCAAGGTGAAAGTGGAAATCAAACAGGATCCCAAGCGCATGCGGCCTTCCGATGTACCGATTCTGATCGGTGATAATTCCAAATTTGTTGCAAAAACAGGTTGGAAGCCGGAAGTCCCCTTCACCAAAACTGCTGAGGACCTTCTCAACTACTGGAGAGAACGAGTCTAAGGGTCATCATCACACCCGTATATGAAAGCTGTCATCATTCTCCCGACATACAACGAGCGGGAAAATATCAAAACCATGCTGACGAAGCTCGTGGATGTTACCCGTACGATCAAAGGGTATACATTCACCGTACTGGTTGTCGATGATACGTCTCCCGACGGAACCCAGAACGAGGTCCGGAATTTTGCCAAAACTCACCCGAACGTTACGATGCTAAGCGGGAAAAAAGAGGGCTTGGGCAAAGCGCTTCTTAGGGGAATGACCTATGCCATAGAAGAGCTGGACGCGGATATTATCGGACAAATGGATGCTGATTTATCCCACGATCCGTCAAGCCTGCCTGAGTTTTTCAAA